>SXGT01348710.1_pt1 | contig 94709 bp, 85 predicted proteins | sample 3176221 | NCBI WGS metagenome assembly SXGT01 (sample SAMN11356862, study PRJNA531348) | freshwater metagenome | isolation source: freshwater sample F1-120 | place: China: Fuxian Lake, Yuxi | collected 2017-12-25 | reverse complement strand
GGGCTGAGATGGTTGGCTTGTTCGCCTGCGGCGCGGTCGGCAATTCGGCCGGCGTCGAAGGTTTGCCAAGGGAGAGCCACAAGCCGAGCGCGGCGAGGCCGGAAGCGAGGATCGCAAGAGGAGCTTTGCGCATGGGAAAAACCCGATGGTTTCTGAATGGAGAGCTTGAGTCAGGGAAGGAACCCGAATTGTGCTTTCAAGCGAGGAACACGATTCGCGAGCGGAAAAGGCGTTCGGAAGCCGCCTGCAGGGGAAAGCTGCGTGTGGAAGCTGCGTGTGGAAGCTGCGAACGAACTCTGCCGCGAGAATTTCAGAATATCGCGGCGGCCCGCTCCGTCAAGACCAAGCCTTCTAGAGCCCGTCGGACCACTGCTTCAGCACCGCCAGATCCTCCGGGCTTATCTTCGCTTCGGAGTGCATCCACACATAGATCGACATCGGCATCTCGCCTTCCTCGATCTCCTCGACGCACTCCTCGCTCTTCGAGGAGCGCTTGTCGGCGCTGTACTGGCCCCAATCCGAGAAATTGAGGTGCTCACGGCCTTCCTCGACATCGTGCGCCACGAGCCACGCCACCGGCTGGATGTAGGAGTACCAGGGCCAGTGGGTCTCGTTGGAGTGGCAGTCGTAGCAACTGCGCTTGAGGATCGCCTTTACGGCTTGCGGCGCCTCGAGATCGGCCCGCACCGGCGGGTTCTCGCGGTTGGCGGGCACCAACTGGATCAGCACGAACAAGCCGATCAGGACATACAGGATCTTCTTCAGCATGAGGGCGTCCTCCGTGGGCGCATCCTAGCGCACGGCACCCCTTCGGGATGCGATCTGCGCTCTTTTCCGCCGCCCTCTGCGCACTCACCTGCTACGCTCCCGGCACCGGAAAACCCGTGAAGATCCTGCTGCAAAGCCACGGCTTTCCTCCGCATGGCCGGGGGGGCACCGAGACCTACACCGCCGATCTGGCGCGTGCGCTCGCCGCGCGCGGTCACGCCGTCGACGTGCTCGCGACGCGCAAGGAGATCTCGCGTGCGGATCTGTCCTGGGTCGTGCGCGAGGAGCACGGCTACCGCGTCCACGAGCTCATCAACAACCTCTTCCACCGCGACTGGAGCGAGACCTGGTCGCACGCGCGCATCGAAGCGCTGTACGCGGCCAAGCTTGAGCAGCTCGCTCCGGAGCGCGTGCACATCCAGCACCTGCTCCACTGGTCGGCGGGCTGCGTCGAACTCGCCGCGCGCCACGCGCCGGTCTATTTCACGCTGCATGATTACTGGTTGCGCTGTCCGCGCTTCGGCCAGCGACGCCGTCCCGATGGACAGCTGTGCGAGACGATCGAGCCCGCGCAGTGCGGCCGCTGCCTGATCGGCTTTCCCTTCGCGCAGTCCGACCTGCAGCGACGCGTGGGCAAGACACTCGCTGGCCTGCGCTCGGGCACGGGCCTCGATCTGGGACCGCTCGCGCGCAAGCTCGCGCCGCGCCCCTCGCCGGCGGTCGGATCCGAAGCGACGCAGCCCGCTCCGGATCCCGAACTCGTGTCGATGGTCACGACGCGCGAGCAAAGCCTGCGCGAGCGCACAGTGCCCTTCGTGCGCCGCTTCCTCGCGCCCAGCCGCTTCCTGAAAGCGCGCTTCGAGTCCGAGTGGAACATGGCCGCGGATCACTGTCGCCTGCTGCCCTTCGGCCTGGACATTCCACCGCAGGCGCGGGCCCTGCGTCGACTGGGCACGCGCGTGCGCATTGGATTCCTCGGCGCGCGCATCGAAGCCAAGGGCGTGCATGTGCTGCTCGAGGCGTGGGGCGGAATCGACAAGGAGCTGCGCGAGCGCGGCGAGCTGTGCATCTTCGGCCCCGCGGACCATGAGCCCGCCTACCAGCAACACCTTGAGCCGCTCGCCGCGCGCGTCGGCGCGCAGTTGTGCGGTCGGGTGGAGCGCGAGCAGCTCTTCGAGACGCTGGGTGGACTGGATCTGCTCGTGGTGCCGAGCCTGTGGTGGGAAAACGCGCCGCTGGTGCTGCTGGAAGCGCGCGCCGCGCGCCTGCCGGTGCTGGCGAGCGCCTGCGGTGCCCTGCCGGAGTGGATCGAGGAAGGCCGCGCGGGCTGGCTGTTCCCGACCGGCGATGTGCAGGCTCTGAGTGCGCAACTGGCCTGTTTCCTGCGCGATCCGGCGCAGCTGGAGAGCGCGCGGACACGCATCGTTGCGCCCGAGAGCCGCACGAGCCACCTCGAGGCGCTCGAAGCCTTGTACGCCGAGGGCTGAGGCGCGTGAGGACCGGCAACCTGCTGCTGCTTGTCTGGCTGGGCGCCTGCAACAGCCCTTCGCCGGCGCCGACGGCGAGTTCACCGCTGCCGACCCCGCTCGAGCGGCCGCGCGTGCTGCGCACCGACGAACTGCCGGAGCGCGAGCGCGCGATCCTCTCCGCCTGGCGCGCGGGCGGTGCGCAGTGGGCGGAACTCGAACCAAGCGTGCTCGCCAAACCCGACGAGCGGAGCTTTCTGGTCGACAACCTCGTGCGCGATCTCGTGCGCCACTTCGAGCAGTCCAAGCTCGCCGGGATCGGCGAAGCGGACGGTCCCTTCGAGCGCTCGCGCGCCCAGTTGGTGCGCATGCCGGCGGACTCGACGCCGCTCCTCGTGGAGCTCACCGCCAAAGGCGACGGCGTCGTGGCCTACCTCAGCGCCGATCTCCTGATCGCAATCGGCCCGGGCGCCCGCGCACCGGTGGCGGAGCGCTGCTCCGATCCCTCCGCAAGCGTGCGTCGCCGCATGGTGGAGCTGTGGGGCAAGCTGCCCGCGGGAGAGACGCCGATCCCGACGGCCGAGTGGGAGCGACTCGGCGCGCTCGCGCGGCACGACCCGGACTGGCTGGTGCGCGGGGAGGCCCAGTCCAGCCTCGCGAGCATCGGCGCGCAGCAGCAGAACAAGGGCTTCGTGGCCGGGATCCTGCGCCAGGGCCTCGCCGACCCCGACCTCGCCGTGGCCCAGAAGGCCGCCGAGGGCTTCGGCGTGCTCGGCGAGCCGCGCGCGATTCCCTGGCTGATCGACGGCCTGACCCGGCTGGAGCGCAAGGGCGCGGCAGCGGCCGTCAAGGCCGGGCGCAAGAGCCTCGAGGTGCTCTCGGGCGAGCAGCGCGATCGCACCCTCCCGGAGTGGCAGGAGTGGTGGGACAGAATCGGCTCGCGGCGTTGACCCCGCGCGGGCCTTGGCGCAAAGTAGGCGGGCGATGGCTGAATGGAAGATCACGCGCCGAGCCCCTCGTTGCGCCACTTGCGAGCGGGAATTCCACGAGGGCGAGCGGCATGTCTCCCTGCTCTCGATCCGCGGTGAGGAGCTCTCCCGCTCGGACAGCTGCACGGCCTGCTTCCAGCCCTCGCCCGGCCGCGAGGACCTGTTCTTCTGGTTCACGCGCATGAGCTCGACGAAGAAGCGCGGGCTGGAATTCGACCTGCCGACGCTCGAGCAGCTTTTCCTGCGCCTCGAGGGCCGGACCGAGGAGCGCATCCGCCAGCTGCGCTTCGTCCTGTGCCTGATCCTGATGCGCAAGCGGCGTCTCAAGCTCGAGCGCGTCTCGCGCGGTGAGGACGGGGAAGCGCTGATCGTGCGCCAACCGCGCCGGCAGGAGCTGTGGAAGGTGTTCGTGTTCGACTTCAGCCCCGAGCGGCTGGCGAGCCTGCAGGGAGAACTGCTGCAGGTTTTCGAGGGAGCGGACGCGGGCTTCTTGGAGTCGGGAGCGGGGGATTCGGATGCGAGCGCGTCCGCGGACTCCGAGCCGCTCGAGCCCTCAGGTCAAACGACCGGGGCTTCGGCAAGTGCTTGAGCGTTGCTGAGCGAGCTTTTTGCGCGCTTTTTTTGGCGCTTTCCCGATAGTGGGAAGGGTCGTCCCAGTGCGTAGGCCAGGCCACAACCTGTAGTGGTTGAAGCTCCAGACCCCGCAATTCCCTGCGGGGTGGCCTCCACGCCTTCTCCACAAGCCCCTCGGTGGGCTGTTTTTCGCGTTTGGAGGCCCTTGCGAGGCCTTTTGTGGGAGTGTCGAATCAGGTTGTGGAGCTTGGTGGGACTTTGTGGGACTTGCAGTCCTCGCGCGCGTCGCGAGTGGGGGTGAAGCGTGCTCTTCGGTGAGTACCAGCACTCCCTCGACAGCAAGAACCGCCTCGTGATTCCCAAGAGGATTCAGGAGCAACTGTCCCGCACGGAGCAGGGGAGCCTTGTCGCTTACCTCAGCGCCGGCCAGGACCACTGCCTGTACCTGTTCTCGCAGGACGGATTCGACCGCGTGCAGCGCGAGTTCGAAGCCCGCACCTTCGCCAACGCAGCGCAGCGCGCCGCACAGCGCCTGTTCTACGCGAACACCGTGCAGGTGGAGCTTGATTCGACCGGACGCGTGCTGATGCCGGACAAGCTCAAGCGACACGCAGGCATCGACAGGGAGGTGGTCCTTGTCGGTGTGAAGGACCGAGCGGAGATCTGGTCCAAAGAAGCCTGGGAATCCTACGAAGCACGCAATGGTGAGCTCCTCCAGCACCTCGATGAGGTGCTCAGCGGGGAACCTCCCACGAGCGGCGAATAGACACATTCGGTGGGGAAATGTTGACCGTGGAACAACGAGCAGATTCGGGCTCGAGCGCCGAGGATCCGCGCACCATGCACCAATCGGTGCTGGCCGAGGAGATTCTGCACGCTCTCGCGACCGAATTGCCCCAGCCCGCAACGGGCTGGTGCGTCGACGCGACGCTGGGGCTGGGAGGCCACAGCGAGCGCGTACTGACGTCGTTCCCGCAGCTTTCCGTGCTGGGACTCGATCAGGATCCCGCGGCGCTCAAGCTCGCGGGTGCGCGCCTCGCGAGCTTCGGTGCGCGCGTGCGCCTGCGGCATGCGCGTGCTTCGGGACTTGCGCAGGCCGTGCGCGTGGAAGGTGTCGCGCCCGTGATGGCGGTGCTCCTGGATCTGGGCGTCAGCTCGATGCAGCTGGATCAGCCTGAGCGCGGCTTCTCGTTCCAGGCCGACGGTCCGCTCGACATGCGCATGGATCCGACGCGCACCGCGACGGCTGCGCAGATCGTCAATGGCTGGAGCGAGAGCGAGCTGGCGGACCTGTTCTACTACGAGGGCGGCGAGACGCGCTCGCGCGGGATCGCCAAGGCCATCGTCGAGGCGCGCCGCAATGCGCCCTTCACGCGCACGCTGCCGCTGGCGGATCTGATCGCGCGGGTTGCCGGTCGCGGTCCGCGGGGCGGCAAGATCCACCCCGCGACGCTGTGCTTCCAGGCGCTGCGCCGCGCGGTCAACGAGGAGGGCGAGGAGCTGCGCCTGGCGCTGGAGTCGGCCTGCGAGGTGCTGGCGCCCGGCGGTTTGCTGGCGGTGATCAGCTTCCACTCGGGCGAGGACGTCTTCGTCAAGCAGCGTTTTGCCGAGGGCGAGCGCGCGGGCGAGCTCGAGCGCATCGGCAAGGGCGCCATCGAGCCCTCTCGCGAGGAGTGCCGCACCACTCCGCGCGCGCGCTCGGCCAAGCTGCGCATCGCGCGCCGCCTCGAGCAGGCGCCGGGGCAGCAGGTGCGGGAAGGGGGTGCGGCGTGACCCGCACGGTGCTGTCCTTCGCACTGGCAGCCGGTTGTCTGGCCTTGGGGCTCTTCACGAGCCTGCAGCAGGCCGAGAACCGCGACCGGGGCACTCAGCTCAACGAGGTGATGGAGCGCTGCCGGATGCTCGAAGGCGTCACGCGCGAGCGCGAGGTGCGACTGCTCTCGGCGGATTGGGGCGTGCTGCCCTATGACGAACAGATCCTGGAGCGCGCCAAGGAGAAGACGCCCTCGCAGAAGGACATCGACGCCCGGGAGGCGAGCCTGTGAACGGTCCCGCTCCGATCAAGTCGAGCTTCGAGTCCGCTTCGGGCCTGCGCCTGTCGGCGGCCTTCCTGTTGATCCTCTCGGTGCTGGCGATCGTCGCGCTCAAGGCGCTGGTGATCAGCGCGGAGGATGAGGGTGTGCAGCCGCGCTCGCTGACCGAGCAGCGCTCCTCCGAGGTGACCTTCGATCTGGTCGATCGCAACGGCGTGCCGCTGGCGCTGTCGATGGAGCGCCAGGAGCTGGTCGCCTATCCCTGCGCGCTGTGGCAGGCCCACACGCCCAACACGTTCATCCCGCAGCTCGCGGAGATCCTCGGCTGGACGCGCGAGCGCGCGATCGCGGAGCTGTTCCCCGAGGGCTCGCAGGGCGGCTGGATTGCGGTGGACAAGGCGCCCTTCCGGCTCGATGAGGCGCAGGCGCGCGCGATTGCGGCCTGGATCGCGCACGGTAGCCACGACGAAAAGCAGCCGGCGAACCCCGTGGCCGGCATGGAAGTGCGCGCGACGCGCTCCGGCGGCTGGCAGTTGTGGTGGAACCCGCTGCTGGTGCTCTCTCCCCAAGTGCGCGAGCAGCACAAGGCCGCCAGCACGGTGGCTTGGACGCGCCGCATCGGCGATGACCTTATCACCTGTCTGGTCGGCACGGACCAGAAGCGCGCCCTCGACGGCGATGCGGATGAGCTCAAGGACATGCGCCAGCTGGTGTGGGGCGCGCTGTTCCCGCTGCAGTACAAGGTGCTGAAGAAGGAGGTCCAGCCCGAGGTCTCCATGCGCCTGTACGAGTTCTTCAAGGCGCAGCGCGTGCGCTCGTACCAGATCAAGCTCGTGCCGATCAACAAGCGCAGCTACCCCGGCCGCGCCGGCGGTGATGAGGAACTACCCATGGCCGTGCTGGGAGCCTGGGGCATGCTCGATGCCGAGAATGCGCGTGCGCGCGCCCGGCAGGAGCTGCTGCTGCCGACGGACCGGCCGCTGCGCGAGGAGGAGGAGGCCGAGCTGGAGGCTCGCACACTGCTGCGTCTCAACTACCCCAGCCCGATCAGCGGGCTGGAGCTCGCAGCCTACGATCTGCTGGCGCAGCCGCAGTACGACTGGGTCGAGACCGATCCGGAGCGCTATTACTTCCTCGCGAGCTATGTGCCGCGCCGCAGCCCGCGCCGTCACTTCCAGGATCTCGATGTCGCCAGCCCCACGCCGCGCGTGATCACGACGCTGGATCTGTCGCTGCAGCGGCACCTGCGCGCCGTGCTGCAGGACATCAGCCATGAACACAAGCCCGCACTGGTGATGGGCATGGCGCTGGAGGTCGAGAGCGGTCGCGTGCTGGCGGTGGAATCGGTCTCGGAGTACGGCGTGTGGGGCTTCATGCCCGCGCTGCATGTCTTCACGCCAGGCTCGACCATGAAGACGATGGTCATGGCGACCGCGGTCGACACCGGGGCCATCGATCCGGATCACGACAGGATCGACACGCACAATCTCAGCGCCGTGCTGGAAGGCAAGCGCAAGATCGGCGAGGCCGAAGGCGCCAAGCACGGACTCCTGACGCCCGAGCAGGCGCTGGCCTACTCCTCCAACGCCGCCATGGTGCAGATCGGTCTGCGCACCGAGCCCTTCGAGCACTACAAGCGTCTCAAGCTGATGGGCTACGGCGACTACCCGCACGCGGGGCTGGGGCCTGAGCGCAAGGGCAGCGTGCCGTCCTGGCCCTGGGACAAGATCTACAAGCACGCGTCGACCTCGATCGGACACGAGCTGGGTGTGACGATGTGGCAGCACGCGGCGGGTCTCGCCGCGCTTGTGCGCGGGGGCCAGTGGCGTCCGCTGCGCCTGATCGACGCGGTCGAGCAGAACGGCCGCGTGGAGCAGCTGCCCGAGCCGGAGGAAGGCACGCGCATCTGGTCGGAGGCGACCGCGCAGTCGGTGCGCTCGATGATGAACGCGGGCGCGCGCTACGGCACGGGCCGGAACCTCTACACCGAAGAGATCCTGATGGGCACCAAGACCGGCACCGCCCAGAAGGTCGGCAACGAGGTCTGCCTGCACGCGGAGCTGGAGTACAACCAGCACCACCAGCCGGGCACGCCGCGCATCTCGCGCAAGGAACTGCTGCAGCGCAGGCCGCACCGCGGCAACTGCTACACCTGCTCGATCGCCGTGTTCGGTCGTCTGCCGGGAACCGAGCGCGAGGTGCTGGTGTTCGTGGTGGTCGAAGAACCCCGCGGAGCGCGCCACTACGGCTCGGAGACCGCCGGTCCCGGCGCCATGAGCATCCTCAAGGAGGCGCTGGGCATCACCCGCGGCGGTGTGCGAGTGCACGCTCGCGATGTGGACGGATTCGCTCCGCTCGTCGACGAGAAGCTCGGACCCAAGTCCAAGCAGGAACAACAGCCGAAGAACCGCTTCATCGAAGCGGCGGCGAAGCAAACCGACCAGCCTTGGAAGGAGGCCCAGCGTGCGCCTCACTGAGCTGGCTCGGGTTTTGGGGGGGTCCCTCTCGTCCGTGCGGGACGATGGACCGAAGATCACCGGTGTCCATCTGGACAGTCGCCGGGTGGGCCCCGGTGATCTTTTCTCCGCTCTTGGCGGCTCCAGGGATGACGGAGCGCGCTACGTCGCCGATGCCCTCGCCAAGGGGGCCGGCGCGGTGCTGACCAGCGATCCGGCGCTCGCGATGCGTTTTGCGGGAACGCCCGTGTGGGTGCACCCCGAGGCCCGGCGCGTGACTGGCTGCGCCGCCCATCGGGTGCTCGGTGAGCCCGCCCGCGCGCTGTTCGTCGCGGCCGTCACGGGCACCAACGGCAAGACCACCACCGCCCACCTCACGGCCCAGCTGCTCGCGGCCGGCGGCAAGCGCTCAGGCGTGCTCGGCACGGCCGGCAACCGCCTGGCGGACGGCCGGCTGGAAGCCGCCACGCACACTACGCCGGATGCCACCGATCTGGCCCGCATCCTCGCCCGCCACGTGGAGCTCGGCGGGCAGGCGATCGCCATGGAAGCGAGCTCGCACGCGCTCGATCAGGAGCGGCTGGCTGGCCTCACGGTGCAGGCCGCCCAGTTCACCAACCTCACCCGCGATCACCTCGACTACCACGGCGACATGGAGCGGTACTTCCGTGCCAAGGCGCGCCTGTTCGAGGGTCTGGAGCGCGGAGGCTTCGCCATCCTCAACGCCGCCGACCCCGCCAGCGAGCGGTTGGCGGAAATCGCACAACAACGCGGTGCGCAGGTCGTGCGCTACAGCGTGACAACGAACAGCGACCGGTCGCAGGGCGATCTCAGCGCTTCTTCTTTGATGACCGACGACAACGGAACGCGCCTTGTCCTCAATGGGATGGGGATCTCGAGGTGCGAGGTGCGTCTTCCGTTGACCGGACGGTTCAACATCGAGAATGCGCTGTGCGCCAGTGCCTGCGCGCTGCTGTCGGGAGCGAGTCCGGCCGCGATCGTGGCCGGACTCGCGACCGTCTACCCGGCACCCGGCCGGCTGGAGCGCGTGTTCGATCCGCGCGGAGGCCGTCGCGTGTTCGTGGATTATGCGCATACCGAAGACGCGTTGGAGAATGTCTGCCGTGCGCTGCGGGCGAGCCTCGGCGAGGCTGCTTCGCAGACCCTTGACACGCGCTTTTCCAACCCGCAAAAGAGCACGCGTTCCTGCGTTTCTGACCGCGCGTCAGAGCCGGGGACGAGGGGCACGGACCACGCCGCAAGCGGGGGCCGTCTGATCGTTGTTTTTGGCTGCGGAGGCGACCGTGACCGCGGGAAGCGGGCGCCGATGGGCCGGGTGGTCAACGATCTCGCCGACATCGCGGTGGTGACCAGCGACAACCCTCGCAGCGAGGATCCCGAGCGGATCATCGCCGAGGTGCTTGTGGGCATGGAGCCGGCGCGTGCCGAGCGGATCGTGGCGCCCGACCGCCGTGACGCGATCCGACAGGCGCTTGAGTGTGCGCGCACAGGCGACATTGTGCTGATCGCCGGCAAGGGCCACGAGAGCACGCAGACCATCGGAACAAGAGTCTTGGACTTCGACGATCGCAAGGTCGCCGCGGAGTTGCTGGCATGAAGGAAACACGCATTGACGATCTCGTCCGCGCCAGCGGAGCCAGCCTGCTTTCAGGCTCCGGCGAAGCGCGCCTGCGCGGTGTCTCGACGGACACGCGCACGATCCAGCGCGGCGAGTTCTTCTTTGCCCTGTGCGGTCCCAACTTCGACGGCGCGCGCTTCGCGCTTGATGCGCTCGAGCGCGGCGCCAGCGGCGTGCTGCTGCAGGATGCCAAGCGTCTCGCCGGCAAGGTGCCCGCGAGCGCGGTCGTGCTCGACCACTCCGATCCGCGCCGCGCACTGCAGGACTTCGCACGCCACTACCGCAGCCAGCTGGCCTGCCCGGTGATCGGCATCACGGGTTCCTGTGGCAAGACGACCACCAAGACGATCCTGATGGACCTGCTCGGCTCGCGCCTGTCGGTCGCGGGCTCGCCGGCTTCGTTCAACAACGACATCGGCGTGCCGCTGACGCTGTTCCTCGCGGATGCGGGAACCGAGGCGCTGGTGGTCGAGATGGGCACCAACGGCAAGGGTGAGATCGCGGCGCTGGCTGCAATCGCGCGTCCCACGGTGGGCGTGGTCACCACCGTCGGCTTCTCGCATCTGGCAGGGCTGGGTTCGATCGAAGGCGTCGCGCATGAGAAGGCGGACCTGGTGCGCGCGCTGCCGCGCGAGGGCGTCGCGGTGCTCAACGCCGACAACCGCTGGACGGCGGCCATGGCACGCGAGACCGATGCCCGCGTCGTGACGTACAGCCTGGAGGGCGCCGGTGATCTCAATGCGCGCGACATCCGCTTCGAGAACGGCCAGACGCACCTGACGCTGGAAGGCTACGAGATCAGCTCGCCGCTGCTGGGTCTGCACAACGTCCACAATCTGTTGGCGGCACTGGCGGCTTGCCAGGCGATCGGACTGCCTTGGCCGGAAGTGCTGCCGGCGGTCTCGCGCCTCAAGCCGGCGCAGCGCCGCATGGAGCAGCATGAGCTGGGCGGCTTCACGCTGATCGACGACAGCTACAACGCCACTCCCGAGTCGGCGCGTGCGAGCGTGCGCGTGCTGCGCGGCATGCACGGCTTCCGCCGCCGTGTGCTGGTGCTCGGTGACATGCTGGAGCTCGGTGAGCTCTCACCCGAACTGCACAAGAGCGTCGGCGAGTACGCGGCCGAGGGCGGCATCGACGTGCTGCTGCTGGTGGGGGAGCTCACGGCCGCGACCGCCGCCGGCGCGCTGGAAGCGGGCTTCCCGGCCGATCGTCTGTTCCACGTGGCCTCGACCGAGGAAGCCATCGCGCGCGCCGCGGGCATCTTCGGCGAAGGCGATGTGGTGCTGGTCAAGGGCAGCCGCCGCACCGGGCTCGACCGTCTTGTGACGCAGCTTGTGCAGGCCCACAAGCAGCGTCGGGAGGTACGCGCTTGATTCCCGGCCTGCTGGAAGAGCTGTTCGGCGTTTCGCTGTTCGGCTACATCACGTTCCGCGCCGTGGCTGCGGCGCTGACGGCTTTCGTGCTGGCGCTGCTTTTCGGCAAACCCGTGATCGAGTGGCTGCGCCGTCACAAGGTCGGCGAGGACACCACCAAGGTCGACTCCAAGGAGCTGGCGGACCTGACGGTGAAGATGGGCAAGAAGAACACGCCCACGATGGGCGGCAGCTTCCTGATCGCTTCGCTGGTGGGTTCCGCGCTGCTGTGGGGGCGGCTGGACAACCTGCACCTGGTGCTGGGCATCTTCCTCACGGTCGGTTTCGCCGCAGTGGGCTTCGTGGATGACTACAAGAAGCTGACCATTCCCAACTGCAAGGGCCTGACCCCCAAGGCCAAGATGCTGGGCCTCTCGATCGTCGCCGGAGGCGTGATTGCGGCGCTGTGCTACTACGCGCTGACGACCGGTCGCGACACGCTGCTGACGCTGTATCCGCCCTTCTTCAAGGATGTCGCCTTCGGGTTGGCCTCGATGGGCGTGCTCGGCGTGCTGTTCTTCCTGTTCTTCCAGTGGCTCGTCGTCGTGGGCACCTCCAACGCCTGCAACATCACCGACGGCCTCGATGGACTGGCCGCGGGCTGCATGCTGATCTCCGGCGCGGCGCTCTCGGTGTTCTGCTACGTCACCGGCCGTCCGGACTGGACGGGCTATCTGCGTCTGCCGCACATCGCCGCCGCCAGCGAGATGGCGGTGATGGGCGGCGCACTGTGTGGAGCGTGCATGGGCTTCCTCTGGTACAACGCCTTCCCGGCCAAGGTCTTCATGGGCGACTCCGGCTCGCTGCCGCTGGGCGGACTGCTCGCGTGGATGGCGGTCGTCTCCAAACAGGAGCTCGTGTTGCCGCTGATCGGCTTCGTGTTCTTCGCCGAGCTGGGTTCCAGCTGGCTGCAGACGCGCTACTTCCGCGCGAGCGGGGGCAAGCGCCTGTTCACCTGCGCGCCGATCCACCACGGCCTGCAGCTCAAGGGCGGCATCTTCGCGCCCGCCGCGGTGCCCTGGCATGAGGTCACCATCGTCGTGCGCGCCTGGATCGTGGCAGGCATCTGCGCGCTCGCTTCCCTGGCCCTGTTGAAGGTGCGCTGAGCGAACATGGCACGCTTCTGGAGAAAGTCAGCTCAAGGCGAAGCGCTCCCGCGCGAGAAGCAGACCAACATCGGCGATTGGCTCGATGACTTCGCGCGCCGCGCCGAAGTGCCCGATCCGGCCAAGCCGGCGCTGGGCATCTTCCTGGTGGTGCTCTCGCTGCTGGGTCTGGGCCTGCTGCTGCAGGTCAACCATGCCGCAACCACGGCGCCGATCGAGGACTTCTGGAAGATCTTCGGCGATCAGGTCTTCTTCCGCATCGGTGCGCTGGTCGTGCTGCTGCTGGGCTTCCGCATCGGGCCTGAAGGTCTGCGCCGGATGATCCCAGGGCTGATGATCTTCTGCTTCATCTCGCTGGTGCTGGTGTACGTGCCGTACTTCGGCGACCCGCGCAACGGAGCCAACCGCTGGGTATCGGTGTTCGGCCTGTTCTCGTTCCAGCCCTCGGAACTGGCGCGCATCGTGTGCGTGCTTTGGGTCGCGGACCGCTGCATGCGTCTTGGCCCGGATGTGCTCGATGTCAAGAAAGGCGTGCTGCCGATGCTGGGTGTCGGAGTCGTGTTCTTCGCACTGATCCTTGGCGAAACCGATCTGGGCGGCAGCCTGCTGTTCCTCCTGTGCTTCCTCAGCACGATGTGGGTCGGCGGCGTGCAGTCGATGCACGTGGCGGGACCGCTGATCGGCATCGGCGGCAGCGCGGCGCTGCTGCTGATCACCTTCGTCTCTTACATCCGCAGCCGCATCGCGATGTTCCTCGGATCGGCCAGCAATCACCAGGTCGAACAGTCCGAGGTCGCGATGTCGAGCGGAGACTTCTTCGGCGTGGGGCTGGGCCAGGGCATGTGGCGCAACGCGCGCGTGCCCTACCTGGAGACCGACTACGTGCTGGCGCTGACGGGCGAGGAGCTCGGCCTGTTCGGCGTCTGGCTGGTGATCGCGCTGCTGGCCGCCTTTGCGTGGTATGGCCTGCGCTTCCTGCTCTCCATCCGCGACCGCTACTGCGCGCTGGCAGCCTTCGGCCTGCTGCTATCCTTCTCGCTGCAGTCGATGGTGCACGTCCAGGTCGTGACGCACCTCGCGCCGCCCAAGGGCATGCCGCTGCCCTTCCTCTCGCACGGCGGAACCGCCCTGCTTGTCAGCTCTTTTGCGATCGGTCTCGCGCTGGGCGCCGCCCGGCCCGTCGATCGCAAGGAAACTCCTTTTGAACCCGTCCCGGTCCCTCCGCGCGCGGAACCGGCGACCTGAAATCCAACTCGACAACTCGTCTCTACTGCTCTCCGGACTTCCTCACCATGCAACAAATTGAACGATACGGCGTCATCGCCCTGGTCTTCCTGCTCGTCACGATCGTGGCGGTCTCCTTCTGGGGCGATAACAAGTCGCCCGGCTTCTGGTCGCGCCTGACCGGCTCGAAGACTGCGGTCGTCGAAGACAAGAACATGACGCCGCCGCCCAGCAACGGCGAACTGACGCAGGTTGCGCCGCTGCCCGTGAGCGGTGACGGCACGGCACCCGAAACGCTGCCGACGGTCGGCGGCGAGGCGCTGGTCGGAACGGAAACGCAAGTCACCACCCCGACGAGCACGATGGTGACGACCCCGACGGGCGGTGAGGCAGCTGCGCCGGTTGCAGTTCATCCCGTTGCCCAGCCGGATCTCAGCAGCAAGACGGCCGGCACCAAGTACATCGTCAAGAGCGGCGACAGCCCCGCGCGCATCGCCAAGCGTCAACTCGGCTCCGAGTCGCGCGTCAACGAAATCCTCGCGCTCAACCCGGGCCTCAACCCCAAGAACCTCAAGGTCGGTCAGGAACTGATCCTGCCTGCGGGTGCCGCTCCGGTTGTCGCGCAGACGCCGGCTCAGCCGGTTGCCGCGGCCGCCAAGCCCGCCGGCCCGTCGACTGCCAAGCCGGTCGCCGCTTCCGCGCCGAAGGCGAGCAGCAAGGGCGGCCGCAGCTACAAGGTGCAGAAGGGCGACACGCTCTCGGCGATCGCTCGCCGCGAGCTGGGCTCTGCTTCGCGCGCCAAGGACATCCAGTCGATGAACCCCGGTCTCGATCCCGCCAAGCTCAAGGTCGGCCAGACCATCCAGCTGCCCGGCGGTTCGCCCGCCGTCGCCGCCAACGTGGAGCCCAAGCGCCGCGTGCAATGAGCTCCGGACTCAAGCTGATGCTGCTCCTGGGCTGCGCCATGCTGGTGCTGCTCGAAGCTCCGCGCTGCGGATTGGTGGTCCTCGAGGATCTCGGCGGCCCGTATCCGCAGCTGGAGCCCGGTCTGGAGAGCGCTGCGCTCGAATCCCAGACCGAACCGATGGAAGTCACGCAACCTGAAGCAGAGACGACGAAGCGATGAGTGGAACGACGCTTCTGTCCGCGAACCGGACGGAGATCATGCCGGAACTCGAGAGCCGCACGCTGCGCCTTGCTTTGGCGGGTGGTGGTACCGGAGGCCATCTGGTCCCGGGCCTGCACCTGCTGGAGGAAGCTCAGCGGCGAGGAGGTCTGGCGGATCTGGTTTGGTTCACCAGCGGCCGGGAAGTCGAGGATCGGGTGCTCCAGGGCATGGAGCGTCGTTTCCCGCTCATTCGTCATGAACGTGTCGTGCTCGAGGTCGAGCCGCGCGGCGGGGGAGCCCCCAGCCGCGCACGCCTGATGCTGCGCACGCCGGCTTCGGTGGCGAGCGCACATGCTGCGCTGCGCGCGCACAAGCCGGATGTGCTGCTCGCGCTGGGCGGTTTCACTTCGCTGCCGGCGGTGCTGGCCGCGCGCATGCTGCGCATTCCGATCGTGCTGCTGGAGATCAACGCCGAACGCGGCGCGGCGACGCGCTGGCTGGGCGGCATGGCGGATTGCGTGGCGCATGCGTGGGAGGCCACGCTGCCTGCGGCGGGCGTCAAGACCGGTCGCACGCGCCATCGCAGGATCGGACCGCCGCTGGCGCGCGAGTTCTCGCGCGGCATGGTCGACGAGAGCTGCAGCGCGCGTGCGCGCGAGGAACTGGGATTCGATCCGGCGCTGCCGCTGCTGCTGGTGCTCGGCGGAAGCCAGGGTGCGCTGGGTCTCAACCGTTTCGTTCACCATTGCGCTCCTGAACTCGTCCGCCAAGGCGTGCAGGTTCTGCATCAGACCGGACCGGGTCGCACGCAGGAGGCGCTGGCGCCGTTCAGGGGCTATGCGGCGCAGGAGTACATCCACGACATGGCGCGTGCGCTTTCGGCGGCCACGCTGGTGCTGACGCGCGGCGGTGCGTCGACGCTGGCGGAGATCGCCGCGCTGCGGCGGCCGGCGGTGGTAGTGCCGTATCCGCATCATGCGGACAAACACCAGGAAAAGAACGCCCGGCAGCTCAAGGACGGTGTGCGCATCGTCGAGGAGCGCGAGCTGAGCTCGCAGTTTGCGGCCGAACTCGCGCGTCTGTGCTCGCGCGACGGCTCTGCTCCGCGCGCGCGCATGAGCGCGGCGCTCGAAGCGGCTCTGCCGCTCGACGGCGCGGGACGTTTGCTCGACACGCTGCTCGAGCTGGCGAACCAACGGAGGGCGCGCTGAGCGTGCGCTGTTCTATCCACGCAATGTGGAAAAGCTGGTGAAAACCGGCGCAACTCATGGCTGAGATGGCAAACCAGGGGGGAATGACGATGAATGCGAACGAAGGGCTGATTCCGAACGTGGCCAATCGCGTGCACATGCTCGGCATAGGTGGTGCTGGTCTCTCAGGCGCGGCTCAGATCCTGCATGCGCACGGACACTCCGTGTCGGGACAGGACCGGTCGGATTCGCGCTTCGTGCGCGCGCTGCGCAGTCTGGGTGTCGATGTGCAGCTCGGTGACAGTCGCGCGGAACTGCTCCCGCAGGATGCGGAAATGGTGGTGCGTTCGGCCGCCATCTCGCTGGAGGATCTGCAGGTGCGCGAAGCGGTGCGCCGCGGCATTCCGGTGCTCAAGTACAGCGAGCTGCTCGGGCGCATCACGCCGCGGCGCCGCACGCTCGCGATCGCGGGCACGCACGGCAAGACGACTTCGTCGTGGATGGTGTACTACGCGCTGCGCGGTGTCTGCGAGGCGCTGGGACGCGGTGCTCCCGATGCAGGCGCGCTGGTGGGCGGTGTCTGTCGCACGGTCGGTTCCAACGCGGTGATTCCCAAGCCGGGCGGCTGGTTCGCGGCGGAAGCCTGCGAGTACGACCGCTCGTTCCTGCAGCTGTGGCCTGAGGGCGCGATCCTCACGAACGTCGAGGCCGATCACCTTGACTACTACGGCACGATGGAAGCGCTGGAGGAGGCCTTTGCCCGCTTTGTCGACCGCATCCACCCCGACGGTCTGCTCGTCGTGGGACGTGACGTGCCCGAGCGCATCACCAATGCATCGCATGCGCAGGTCTGGCGCCTGGGCAAGGACTTCGATGTCGATCTGATCGGCGAACAACACGGCCATTTCCGCTTCCGCCTGCGCGGACCCGGTTGGGCCAGCCCCGACATTCAGCTCGCGGTGCCGGGCGCCTTCAACGTGGAGAATGCGGCCTGCGCCATCGCGCTGGTCGTCGGTCTCGTGGCGCGCGTCTGGCGCGTCGAGCCGGGGCTCGCCGTGATCCATGCCGCGCGCTGGATCACCCGCTACAAGGGCGCCGAGCGGCGCTTCGAGCCCTGGGGCACGCACGGCGGCGTGGAGCTGATTCACGACTACGCGCACCACCCGACGGAAGTGCGCGCCACGCTGGAGGCGGCGCGCCGCGCTCTGCCGGGCAAGCCTCTGCACGTGCTCTTCCAGCCGCACCAATACAGCCGCACGGCGCGCTTCCTCGAGGATTTCGTGGAGAGCCTGCGCGGCGCTGATCGGGTCGTGATCGCGGATGTCTACGGCGCCCGCGCGCATATCGACCATACGGCCGCCGATGCCGGCGATCTCGTCATGCGCCTCAAGCGCGCGGGCGTGGACGCCGAAGCGGGCGGTCCTCCCAAGCCGAGCATGAAGCGGCTCGCCGAACGCTTGCCCTCCGGCGGGGCGGCGCTCATCCTCGGTGCCGGTGACATCGACCTTGCGAAAGATGACCTCATTGAAGAGCTGGCCCTGCGCGGCAGTCCAGAACGCGCCGCTCGCCGCTAGAACGACGATGCGTGTGGGCGGAGCAGCGCAATGGCTGCTCGAGCCCGCGGATCCCGAACAACTGCGCGAGGCCATCGAGGCCGCGCGGGCGGAGGGGATCGAGCCGCGGATTCTCGGCGGAGGAGCAAACCTGATCATCGAGGACGGCGTGCTGCCGGGTGTCGTGATCACGACCGACCGGATGCAGCGTCTGTTCCGCCCTGAGCCGGATCGCGCGCTGGGTGAGTCGATGCGCATGCTGGAGGATCCCAGCCCGCGTCATGTCGCCATGGCGCGTGAGGAGGGCTTGCGCTTCGTCGCCTGGTCGGGCATTTCGCTGCCCAAGCTGGTGCGCAGCGCCGCCAAGCTGGGCTGGAGCGGATTGCAGGGACTGGCCGGCGTGCCCGGCAATGTCGGCGGCGGCGTCGCCATGAACGCCGGCGGCAGCTGGGGTGACATGTGGGATGTCGTCGAGCGCCTGCTGGTGATCGATGAAAACGCGCAGCTGGTCGAGTTGACGCGCGAGCAGTGCCAGCCGGGCTATCGCAACGCGCGGCTGGGCCGCAAGGTGGTCGCGAGCGCGCTGCTGCGCTTTGAGCTGAGCGATCCGCGCACCGTCGAGGAGGGTGTGCGCGAGTACCTGCAGAAGAAGAACGCGGTGCAGCCCGTGACGCTGTGGTCGGCCGGTTGCGTGTGGAAGAACCCGGACAAGAACCTCTCGGGCGGGCGTTCGGCCGGGCAGCTGGTGGAGCAGGCCGGCGGCAAGGGCCGCAGCGTTGGCGGCGCGATCGTCAGCGAGAAGCACGGCAACTTCGTGGTGAACACCGGCACGGCCAGCGCGGCGGATGTGCTGCGGCTGATCGGTGAGACCGAGCGGCTGGTTGCCGACAAGACCGGCATCCAGCTGGAGCGCGAGGTCAAGGTCTGGCGTTCCGACCTCGCGGGCGCGTAGTCTAGCCGCGCCGAAACGGTGCACGGGATCCGCATCGGCTCTGCACGGCGCCAGGTGGGTGCGTACAGGCAGTCCTCATCCCGCGAGAATCCGGCATGTCCCAGGTCAAGGATGCTTCCCAGGTCGGGGAGCTCTTTCCGCTCTCCACTCTTCGTCACTCCGTCTCGCACCTGATGGCTTCGGCTGTCGCGCGCCTGTTCCCAGTCGTGCAGTTCGGCTTCGGCCCTTCGATCGAGCACGGCTTCTACTACGACTTCGATCTCAAGGAGCCGCTGACGGAAGAAAACCTGCGCGCGATCGAAAAGGAGATGCGCCGCATCGCCAAGACGGCGCCCAAGCTGCAGTGCATCGAGCTCTCGCGCGAGGCCGCCAAGCAGCGCCTCGCGGCCAAAGGGCAAGGCTACAAGGTCGAAGCCGTCGATCTGATTCCGGAGAACGAGCGCATCACCTTCTACCAGCATGCGGACTGGGAAGATCTGTGCGAGGGACCGCACATCGACCATTTCGGCCGCGATTTCCACTTCAAGTTGCTGAACGTCGCCGGCGCGTACTGGCGCGGAGATGAGAAGCGCCCGCAGATGCAGCGCGTCTACGGCACGGCCTTCTGGAAGCTGGAGGATCTCGAGAAGCATCTGCGCTGGCTTGAGGAGATCAAGGAGCGCGATCACCGCGTGCTCGGCAAGCAGCTGCGCCTGTTTCACATCGACGAGATGGTGGGGCAGGGGCTGATCCTTTGGACGCAGCATGGCTCGGTGATCCGTCAGGAACTGCAGACCTTCATTTCGGCCGAGCTCAAGAAGCAGGGCTATCACCAGGTCTTCACTCCGCACATCGGCAAGCTTGATCTGTACAAGACCAGCGGCCACTTCCCGTACTACAAGGAGTCGCAGTTCCCCGCGATCGTCGAGTCGGATGCGCTGGCGAAGCTCTCCGAGGAGGGCTGCTCCTGCGCGGAACTCACGGCGCGTCTCGATGCCGTGTCGGCTTCCTTCGCCTCGCAACTCAATGCGCGCGCCGGTCGCGAGGTGATCGGACCCGAGCGCGTCATGGGAGTCGAAAAGCTCGTCGAGGGCTATCTCCTGAAGCCGATGAACTGCCCGCACCACATCCGCATCTTCGCCAGCGCGCCGCACAGCTATCGCGATATGCCCGTGCGCCTCGCGGAGTTCGGCACGGTCTACCGCTGGGAGCAATCCGGCGAGATCGGCGGCATGACCCGCGTGCGCGGCTTCACGCAGGATGATGCGCACCTGTTCGTGCGCGAGGATCAGGTGGCGGAGGAGCTGCTCGGTTGCCTGAGCCTCGTCAAGCTGGTCTTCGGCACGCTCGGCATGCACGAGTACCGCGTGCGCGTGGGCCTGCGCGATCCCGACAGCTCGAAGTACGTCGGCGATCCTGCCAACTGGGACAAGGCGGAAGAGGCCTGCCGATCTGCGGCGCGCACGCTGGGTGTTCCGTTCAGCGAGGAGCCCGGCGAGGCCGCATTCTACGGTCCGAAGATCGACTTCGTCGTCAAGGACGTGCTCGGCCGCAGCTGGCAGCTCGGCACGGTGCAGGTCGACTACAACGGCCCGATCCGCTTCGATCTCTCCTATGTGGGCGCGGACAACCTGCGCCATCGCCCGGTGATGATCCATCGCGCGCCATTCGGCTCGATGGAGCGCTTCATCGGCTGCTTGATCGAGCACTTCGGCGGCCGCTTCCCGTTCTGGCTGTCGCCGGTGCAGGTTGCGCTGATTCCGATCCGCGAGGAACACACGCCCTACATGCAGAAGCTCGAGGCCGCACTCAAGGCGGAGGACTTCCGAGTGGATGCGATGTTCGAGCCCGCGCACATGAACAAGAAGATCAAGGAAGCCCAGCTCTCCAAGATCCCCTTCATGCTGATCGCCGGGGAGCGCGAGGCCGCGGAGGGCACGGTGGCGATCCGTCGCCGCGACACCCGCGAGCAGGAAGTGATGTCCTTCGAGAAGTTCATGGATCTCGTGCGTCGCCTGCGCTCACAGCGCGCGCTGGATCTGGGACCCTCACCCAAGCCCACCGAAGCAGGAGGCTGAGCCATGAATGCCTTTGATCCCTTCCGCTGCCTCGGCTCTGTCTGGCGCCTGCTCAAGACCGCGCCGCTGGTGGTGATCGTCGGCGGCATTCTGCTCTCTTTTCTCAGCAATCCCACCGCGGGTTTGCAGTTCGCTCTGCCCAACGAGCCGGGCACGGATCCGGACGCCTTCCTGCAGCAGCTGCAGAACTACCTGCCGCTGGTATCTGCCGTGCTGTTGTTCGGAATGGTCGGCTCGCTCCTGCTTTCTTCCTGGCTGGCTCTCGGGCATGCGCGTGCGATCGAGAAGGCCATGCGCACCGGCGAAGATGATCTGGGCATGGTGTTCAGCACCGGCGGACGCTTCGGAGCGATGGTCCTGACCAAGCTGATCTCCGGTTTGATTCAGATCGGCGTCGCGCTGCCCCTGCTGGGTGTCTGGGGGGTGCTGCTGTTCTTTGTCAATGAGGGTCGCATGGAGAGCGGCGCCGCGATCCTGATCGGCTTGGCAGCCGGTGTGATCTGGCTCATGGCGGTGCTGTATGTCTATCTGGGGCTATTGATGGCCGTTCCCATCGCCGCGTTGGAGCCGGTCAGCGCAGGCGAGGCGATCCGCCGCTCCTTCCAGTTGGCGAACGGTCGCCGTTGGTCGCTGCTGCTGTTTGCCCTCGTTTCCGGGGTCTTTGCGGTGCTGGGGCTCGTCGCCTGCTGCGTGGGCGTCTTCCTGACCTCGGCCATGGCGATGGCCATGCCGACCGAGGCTTACCTGATGCACACGCGCTCGGATCGCGGCAACTGGTGGATCTCGACAGGCACCAAGAACGCGGCCACGGATGCGGGCTGGGGCAGCCAGTCGAGCTAGAGCCGCTCTGCGCGGGCCCAGCGCAGTAGATCCTGCGTGGCCTCTTCCATCGAGACCTGCTCGGCGTAACCGAAGTCACGCCGGGCAGGTTCCATGTCGTAGGAATGAGAGCTCGCCAGCTGCAGCGCGAGGAAGCGTGACATGCGCGGCTCGAGCTCGGAGCGCGTGAAGTTCTCCAGCCAGATGCCAGCCAGGTAGGCCAGCGGAAGGGGAATGCGGCGCCTCGGCAGCGGCGCATTGAGCTCGCGCAGCAGCTCTGCGATCCAATCCCAAAGGCGCACGCTGCGGGTCTGCGCGATGAAGTAGGCCTTGCCGGCGTGCGCAGCGTCGGGCTCGAGCCGATCGGCGGCGGCTAGGTGCGCTGAGGCCGCATTGGTCACATGGCACAGTGAGACTTCGTTGTCGCCCCGTCCGACGATGGCGAGCTGTCCTGCGCGCGCGCGCGCGATCAGGCGCGGCACCAGATGCGGATCGCCGGCGCCGAAGACCAGATGCGGCCGCAGAGCCACGGTGGCCAACGCGCTGTCGTTGGCTGCGAGCACGAGGCGTTCGGCCTGTGCCTTGCTGGCCGGATAAGGCGCCAGGAAGCGCGGAGCGTAGGGCAGGTCATTGGATGCCCGGCGATGATCGGAGCCGTCGAAGGCCACGCTGGGGGAGCTGGTGAAGATCAGCTTCTTCACGCCGCTGCGTCGGGCCGCATCGAGCACGCTCTGCGTACCGGTGACATTGGCGTGCTGGAAAGGCTCGCGTCCCATGGCGATGCCGGCCTTGGCGGCGCAGTGAAACACGACCTCGCAGCCCTCCATGGCGCGCACCAGCCCAGCCGTGTCGGCCAGATCGAGGCTTCTGTGCGTGACGCCGAGTGCTTCGAGCGCGGGGTAGTGACCGCGCGAGACGCTCGTCACCGCGTCGCCGCGCTGCACAAGTTGGCGCACGATCGCGCCGCCCACGAAACCGCCGCCGCCGGTCACCAGCGCCTTCATCTCAAGCGCTCCTCCGCCCAGAGCTTGAGCTCCTCGCGCCGGATCTTGGCGTTGTGGCGCACATCGACGGGAAAATGCGGGTGGAACAGAACGCGCTCGACCCTTGGCAGCGGATGGGGCAGCGCGCGCGCCGCGGCTGCCTGCGCGTGAGCGAGGATCGCGCGCTCGTCGCCCGCGCGTCCCTCGACGATCAGCAGCGGCTCTTCCGCGCCGCGCGGGCCCGCTCCGACGAGAGCGCTGCGGCGGATGGAGGGCAAGGTCTCGATGACGCGCTCGAGCGGCTCGGGCAGGTAGGTTCCCTGCGCGGTCTCGAGACGCTGGGACTTGCGTCCGGTGAACCAGAGCAGCCCCTCGGCATCGAAGTAGCCGACATCGCCCATGCGGTGCCAGGCACCGGAGGCATCCGGAATCTTGGCTGCGCGTGTCGCAAGTTCCATCCCGGCGTAGGCACTCGTCACGACCGGTCCCTGCACCGCGATCTCGCCGAGCCGGCCGTGCGCACCTTCCCATTCCGATTGCCAGTGCGTGATGGGTTGATCGTGGATCGGGATGATGGCGATGCGCGTGCCGGGAGTCGCATGGCCGACGCAGATGCCGTGACCGCCCTCGATGCGCGCGCGCTGTGCCAGAAGCTCACGACCACTGGCGCTGGCGACCGGCAGGGCTTCCGTGGCCCCGTAGGGCGTGTGCACATCGGCATCGTCTTCCAGCAAGGCATGGAACTGTTCGATCAGGGCGGGGGGCACGCTGGCACCGGCGATCATGGCGCGCCGCAGCGCGGGCAGACGCGTTCCGTTTCGGCGCGCATGGGGCACCACCCGCTTCCAGATCGCGGGCGAGCCGAAGGTGTCGGTGATCGACTCGCGCTGCAGTGTGGTGAGCAGCGCCTCAGGCTCGACGCTCGCCGGCCGCGAGGGATCGAGCGGTGCGAAGACGCTCGTGCGCTCGAATGCGGCGTTGAACAGCGCGAAGAGCGGGAAGCAGCACAGATCGCGCTGTCCGGGTCCCAGTCCGTAGAGCGAGCGCAGCGCCTCGACCTGCGCCAGGAAGTTGCCGTGCGTGTAGACGACGCCCTTGGCGGGTCCGGTGGAGCCGGAGGTGAACAGGATCGCGGCGGTGTCCTCGCTTCGCGGCACGGCACCCGAACTCGTCCCGCGTCCGGCGCGTTCGAGCGATTGCAGTGAAATAGCGCCCGGAAACCAGCCTCCCACGCACACGAACAGCCGGGCGTGCTCCAGTGCGGCCGGTGCGATCCAGCGCAGGATCTGCGCCTTGGGCACGCCGATCAGCGCTGCCGGCTGCATCGAGTGCAGGCAGCGCACCAGCGCGGCGCGTCCCATGCCCGGATCGATCAGCACGGGCACGGCGCCGATCGCGAACAGCGCGTACACGATCGCAATCAGCTCGGGCGAGGGCCGTACGAACACGGCCACGCGCGTACCCGCCGTGATGCCGCGCGCAGACAGGCCGGATGCCATCGCCGCGCTGCGCTCATGCAACTCGGCGTAGCGCACGCGGCCGCCCGGAAACACCACCGCCTCCAGCTCGGGATGGCGCTCTGCCGTGCGGCGCAGGAAGCCGAAAAGCGTCTCAGCCTGCGACATGGGCTGCTGTCGTCGCCGGTGCGCTGCTCGCGAGGAAGGCGCGCAGGTGCCCTTGCACCTCCTTCGGAGCGTCCTCATACACCCAGTGTCCGGCATGCTCGATCGGATGCACACTTGCATGCGGGAAGTGGCGCATCCAGTCGCGGCGGAAGTGCGGCGTGAAGCACCAGTCGCGCTCGCCCCAGATGAGGCAGACGGGCCGGTCGCGGAAGTTCGCAAGCGAGTTTTCGATCGCGCACAGCTCCTCCCAGGAGGGATGGGCCGGCGACATCGGAATATCCTCGACGAAGCGGCGCACCGCGATGCGATGGGCCGGAGTGTCGAAGGGCGCGAGATAGGCGGCCTTGGTGGCCGGATCGAGCCTGCGCTCGACGGCGAGGTGCACCGCCAGCCCGGCGAAGGCATTGAACTGCGTCACGAGGAAAGGTCCGATCAGCGGCGCCCGGCAGGCGCGGATGCGCAGCGGCATGCGCGTCGAACGGAAGGCCGCGGTGTTCGTTGCGACGAGCCTCGCGATGCGTTGCGGCTGTCGCCGCGCCATGCCCATGCCGATCGCGCCGCCCCAATCGTGCATCACCAGCGTGATGTTCGAGAGATCGAGCGAGACCACCAGTCGTTCCAGGTTCTCGATGTGGTCAACGAGACGGTAGCTCCAATCGAGCGGCTTCTCCGAGCGGCCGCAGCCCAGATGGTCGGGCGCCACTACGCGGAACTCGCGGGAAAACTCCTCGACCAGCGAGCGGAACAGAAACGAGGAGCTGGGATTGCCGTGCACGCACAGCAGCACGGGTGAGTTGCGCGGGCCCGCATCGAGAAAATGCATGCGACCGGCGGGTTGCTGGAACCACTGACTCATGCGCGCCACTCCCACTCGACCTGCCAGTCGGATGCGTCGCAGGACAGTGCGCCGTACCACAGCTCGTGGCGGACCAGCACGACACGGTGAGTGGTGCGACGGAACTCGATCTCGAGCGTGTCGGGGGCCGGCTGTGCCGCGATGCGGCACTCCGAGAGACCTGCGAGACCCACCTGCGTCTTCTTCAGCACGGATTCCTTGGCAGTCCAGACGGCCAGCGGCGCCAATGCAGGCTCATCCGCGGTCAGAAAACGCTCCAGCAGCCGTGGGGAAACCTCGCGCTCGTGCTCGATGTCGATGCCGACACGATCCTCGCACAGCACGGCGGCTGAAGCGCCCTCGGTGTGGCTCACAGACCAGTGCTGCCCGCGCGTCGGCAGCGGAACACCTTCCCTGTCGGCCAGCGGATCCTGCAGCCCCAGCTCGCCGAGCGCGCGCCGAGCCGCCGCGCGCTGCGCCTCGACCTTTTCGCGGGCCGTGAGGCCGCGCGGAGAAGACAGCACCAGCACGCGCAGCTTCCTCACGATCCCTCCGGCCGCGTGGCGCGGCGCACGAGCTCCCGATCGAAGTAGTTCACGCCCATGCCTGCATCCACGACGATGCCCTGGGCGTTGATGCCGCTCGAACGCGGAGAGAGCAGGAACAGCGCAGCGTTGGCGACTTCCCTGGTCTCGAGCGCCTTGCGGCGCAGCGTCGCCTGCTCCGCGTAGAGATAGGACTCCAGATAGCCGGGGATTCCGGCCGAGGCGCTTGTCTTGAGGAGACCGGCGTTGACAGAGTTGAAGCGCACACGCGAGAAGGCGCTGAAGCTCTTGGCAAGGAAGGCCACGGAGGAGTCGAGCGCGGCCTTGATGGGGGCCATGGCACCGTAGTTTTCGGCCGCCATGCGCGTGGTGGAGATGCCGATCGTCACCACCGAGGCATCCGCGTCGAAGCGCGGTTTGAGCGCGTTGGACAGCGCGAGCAGCGAGGCGCAGGACACGTCGAAGGCCCGCAGGAAGTCGGCCTTGGATGTCTCGTGGAACGGCTTGGGACCTTCGCTGTAATCGGCGAAGGCCACCGAGTGCACGAAGCCGGACAGCGTGCGGCCTTCCAGCGCGCGGGCGAGGTTCGCGATCTCCTCCGGGCGCTCCACATCGCAGACATGCACCTCGCGGCCGGGCAGGAGCTTGGCGAGCTCCGCCTTGCGCGCCGGAGTGCGCACGGAGTGGATCACCTGTGCTCCCGCTTCCTCGAGCCCAGCGGCGATCGCGTACGCGACGCTCTTCCTATTGGCGACGCCCAGTACCAGCACCGTCCGGCCTTCCAGTCCCAGCCAGTTCATGCCGGACTCGCCTGAGTGCGCTCCACGAGTGCCACGGCGAAGGAAATGCGCAGGCACAGATCCTTGCCGACGCTGACCTTGGCATCGACATAGCGCGCGTTGGAAAGCCGCTCGCGCGTCTTGAGCTCCGCGGTCACTGTCTCACCCGGCAGCACGACACGACGGAAGCGCGCATCCTCGATGCGCGTCAGCAGCGCAGTGCTCGTGCCGGGCTGGGAGCGTTCATCGGGATTGGAATACAGGATAGCCGCGCTCTGGAAGCAGAATTCGCACAGGATCACGCCGGGCAGCACCGGATCGCCGGGGAAATGGCCCTGAAAGGCGGGCAGGTCGTGCGGCACATGCCAGCGCGTCACGATGCGATCGGCCTCGCGCTCGACGATCTCGTCGACGAACAGGAAGGGCGGACGGTGGGGCAGCGCGGCAAGAACGGATTCAGAGGCCACCGGTCACCTCCAGCGTGGTGCCGTGGATGTAGCTTGCCGCCGGATCGCACAGCATGCGCACGGCCCAGGCGACTTCCTCGGGCTTGCCGAAGCGCGCCGCGGGGACCATCGCGAGATACTCCTTCTTCAGCTCCTCGGGCAGGTCGCCGATCAGCTCGGTCTCGATGAAGCCCGGCGCGACGCAGTTGACCGTGATCTTCTTGCGACCGACCTCGCGCGCCAGAGCGCGCATCAGTCCCATCTGGCCCGCCTTGGAGGCCCCATAGCTCGCCTGACCGGCAAAGCCGTGCCGCGCGGCCGGGGAGGTCACGAACACGATGCGTCCGTAGCGCGCACGCAGCATGAAGGGCACGGCGTGCTTCGCCATGAGAAAGGAGCCGCGCAGGTTCGTGTCGAGCACGGCATCCCAATCCTCGAGCTTCTGCAAAGCCAGCAGCTGATCACGGCGGATGCCGGCGTTGCTGACGAGGATCTGCACGTTGACGCCGCGCTCTTCCAGCCCCTTCCAGAAAGCTTCGACGGAGGCGGGGTCGCACACATCGCAGCGGGAGAGGTACAGGCGCTCGGCGTGCGCGCCCGCCAGCTCGCGCGTCTTCATTGCCGCGTCTTCGTTGCCCTGGTAGGTGGAGTGAACGCTGGCGCCGGCCTCGAGGAAGGCGAGCGAGAGCGCGCGACCGATGCCGCGCGTGCCGCCGGTGATGACGGCGGCCTGACCTTGAATCGAACTCATGAACGAACCTTCTCCAGACTGCGCAGGAAGCCGTCGGCCTTGCTGGCGGTGATGACGCCGTAGTTGGCCGCACCGAGCCAACCCGACATGATGATGCCCACGCTGCCGGCGTGGTACAGGCCCTGAACCTCCTTGGAGAGTTCCATGCTGTAACGGAGTCCTTCGAATTTGGTGCCGAAGGAAGCTCCCTGCGGGGACTGCGTGTAGAACTCGAAGGTCCGCGGCGTGGCGGCCTCGATGTGCGTCAGCTTGGCGCGGATGCCGGGCACATGGCGCTCCAGCGCCGTGACGGTGTCCGCCTCCAGTCGGGCCTTGTTGGCGAGGTAGCTTGCCTCGTCCATGCCCGCCCAGTCGCGCCAGTGCGCGTTCATCGACGAGACGATCGTCGTGCGCGTGCTGCCGGGGCGCGTCTTGGGGTAGTAGAAGGAGAACGTGCGGCTTTCACCGTGCAGGTCGCACAGCGAGGGTGAATCGAAGCGCTCGCGCGTGCTGGTGAACAGGAGATCGGTCAGGAAGGGGATCGACTCACCTTCCGCCAGGCCCATGTAGACCTGCGTGCTGGAGTTGTTGAGTCGCACAGCCTTGACGCCGGCGGCGAAGGCGGAGGAGAAGTGCGACTCGCCGACCAGACGCTCGACGGTGGATTTCAGGCTGGCATTGCTGATCACGGTCTCGCAGGCGATTTCTCGTCCGTTGGCGACGACGCCGCGCGTCTGGCCGTTCTCGACGAGGATGCCCTCGACCTCGACGCGGTTGAAGAGCTCCACGCCCGAGCGCGCCAGCTCTTTCTTCATCTCGCCGATCAGCCAGTCCGTGCCACCGCCGAAGGTGTACACGCCCGAGCTCATGAAATTCGAGAAGACGATGCCGTAGCTGATCGCCGGGTCGGACAGCGTGGAGCCGTTGGCGTAGGTGATCGGCTCCATCAGCAGCCGATGGACATCGTTGCGGCCTGGGAAGTGGCGCTCGAACAGCTCTCCGGCGGTCTCGCCGCTGTCGGAGAAGAAATCCATTCTGGCGAGCTCGCTGTAGAAGGTTTCCACGCGCGCACGCTCGATGCGGAAGTGCTCCACGAGCAATCTTGTGAAGTCATCGCGCGTGAAGATGGTCTCGAGCCGGAACTGCGGGTTGTCGAAGCGGATCGAGTCGAGCCGCTCGATGCGTGCAGCGATGGCCTCGTTCCAGTAACGCCGGCAGGTCTTCTTCATTCCGGCCGGGAAGCCATGCAGCGAGACGTCGAAGATGTGGCCGCCGCGGCGCTTGAACCAGGTCGCGAGCCCGCCGTAGTTGTAGTGCTGCTCGAGCACCGCGACCTTGTGGCCGCAGCGCGCGAGGATGTTGGCCGCCGTGAGACCGCCCAGACCGCTGCCGATCACGATCGCGTCGTAGCGCGCGCGGACGTCCTTGAGCGGATCGTGGGTCAGCGGCGCTTTGCCGTCCAGGCTGCCCTTGTAGTACTTCTGTTCGCGGGTCATGTGGCGCGGGCGTGCAGCAGGTGGAGATTCGCCATGGTGATGCCCGAGAGCAGCGCACCCGTGATGCCCACCAGCCCCTGATCGTTGCCGATCAGGATCAGGCGCGGAATCGGGGTGGCGCCGTCACGGTACTTGTGAGGGGAGCCGTAGACCGCGCCGCGCGCATGGCCGGTGTAGCGGCGGATCGTGCGCGGCGTGAAGCTGTCGGAGTCGATCGCATGCGGGCGCGGGTCCAGCCCCAGCCGCGCCGACATGTCCGCGAGATGGTCACAAGCCGCACGCTTGGCGATTGGATAGGCCTCTTCATCGATCTCGCACCAGCGATCGTGATTGGCGATGGCCGTCGCGCGCAGCATGCCTTCGACGGGCGGCTCCTGCGTGGCGTAGTTGTCGCTGGCGCAGAAGATGCCGATCGAAGGCTCGATGCGGCCTTCGGGCTCGCGCCATGGCACGCGCGGCTCGTCGCAGCAGAAGTGCACGGTTTCCATGCAGCCCAGTTCGCGGGAGGGGCGCTTGAGGATCCACAGGGCTTCGAACAGCGTCACCCAGCCGCTTTCCTCGGTGCGCACGGGCAATCCCGCCAGCCGCGCGGTCTCGACGCGGCCCGCGCTGGAGAGCACATGCGTGCACTCGATCTCGGTGCCGTCTTCCAGACGCACGCCGCGCACGCCATCTGGACCGCTGAGGATCGCCGCGACCGTGCTGTTGCGGCGCAGCACTCCGCCCCGTTCCGAGAGCCGAGCCACGAGGATGTCGAGCAGGCGCTTGATGCCGCCCTCGGGGCGTGCAAAGCCCTCGAGGAACAGGCTGCGGAACAGGATCACGAAGTCGTTCCACTCGGCATCCTGCTCCAGCGCGCTGCCGTAGCTCAGGATCGGCAGCAGCAACACTTCCGCCAGCTCGGGGCCCAGCCCCAGGGCGACCAGCTGCGCCCGGGCGCTGACGAAGCTCGCCGCGGGGCGGAAGGGATCATGGCTGCGCACGCACTCCAGCAGGCGCGCGAAGGCGTCGCGTTCGCCGGGGAACTCGCGCTCGATCTCGGCGCACAATAGTGCGATGTCGTTGGAGAAACGCACGCTGAGCCCGGCCAGCGTGATACGCGAGTGGCCCTGTTCGCCGAGGGCGAGCTCATCGTGTCCGATGCGCAGCTGACGCAGGATCTTGGTCAGCGGAGCATCACGCGCGCCCTTGCGCGCGAAGTTCGTCATGGCATGCAGCCCGGTGTCGAGCCGTCGGCCGCGCCGCTTGTAGAAGCTGTTGAGACCACCCGGCAGCGCGTGCTGTTCGAGCACGAGCACGCGCTGGTCGAACTGGGCCAGACGGATCGCCGCCGCGAGGCCGCTCATGCCGGCCCCGATCACGATCACATCCTGGCGCTCCGTCGACACGGACAGACGGCGGGGATCAGACCCCGACCTTCAGCTGCTTGGTGGAGAGCTGCGGGTAGAGGTAGTTGACGCAGCCGTCCATCGTGGCGAGTTCCTTGTAGTCCTCCTCGGGAACCTGCACGCCGTAACGCTTGCGCAGCTCCATCACGATGTCGAGGAAGTCCATCGAATCGAGCGCGATCTGATCGCGCAGGCGCACGTCGTGCTTCAGATTCGAGAGATCCTCGTCCGGGGCGATGGTGGCGATGATGTCCTTGATGGCTTCGACGATTTCTTCGCGGGTCATGTCGTGGAGAGAGAGGTTGCCTGGCTAGCCATCCCAGCGCCGCACGATCACGGCGGAGTTGATGCCCAGCATTCCGAAGGAGAGGTTGAGGATGTGCTCGACCCGCCCCAGCTCCTTCGGGCGGTTGGCCACGAGGTTGCGCACCTCGCAGGCAGGGTCGAGATTGTCGAGGTTGATGGTGGGGTGGACCCAGCCGTCGTTGAACGAGGGCAGGTTGCCCGCCAGTTCGAGCGCGCCGGCCGCACCCATGGTGTGGCCGATGAAGCTCTTGGTGTTGTTGACCTGCGTGCGGGCGCTGTCACCGAAGACGGCGCGCACGGCCTCGCACTCCTGCTGATCGCCCATAGGCGTCGCTGTGGCATGGGTCGAGACGATGTCGATCTGCCCCGGTTCGAGTCCGGCGTGCTTCAGCGCGCGCCGCATGCACTCGTTCTGGCGCTCGGCCAGCGGCAGCACGAAATCCGCGGCATCCGAGTTCACGCTCCAGCCGATCAGCTCGGCATGGATGCGCGCTCCGCGAGCCTGCGCGTCCTCCAGCCGCTCGAGCGTGTAGAGGCAGCCGCCTTCCGAGACCACGATGCCGTTGCGATCCTTGTCGAAAGGGCGCGAGGCCTTCGCAGGATCGGCGTGGCTCGCCAGCGCACCCTGCGCGCGGAAGCTCGCGAAGATGCCGAAGGTGTGGATGCTCTCGCTGACGCCGCCTGCCAGCGCAAGGTCCACCTCGCCCAGCTGCAGCATCTGCGCGCCGTGAATCAGACCCAGGTTGCCGGCAGCGCAGGCGGCGCCGATGCAGTACGCCGGGCCTGTCAGCCCGAAGCCCAGCGTCACTTCGCCGGCCGGGTTGTTGGCCACCGTGCGCGGGTTGTGGTGGTGCGACCAGAACGAGAGGTCGAAGTTGTACTGGCTGACTTCGTGGATCTGGTTTTCGGTCTCGACATTGCCGTGTTCGGTGGTGCCGATGTACACGCCGACGCGGGAGCGATCGCGGGTTGCGATGTCGATGCCAGCGTCCTTGAGCGACTCGCCGGCGCAGTAGATGCTGATCGAGCCGGCGCGCGTGCCGCGGCGCAGCTCCTTCTTCTTCTGCCAACGCAGCGCGTCGTAATCGCACACCCCGGCCAGCGTGTCGCCGACGTGGCGGATCGACCAGGGCCGCACGCCCGAGCGCCCGCCCAGCAGATTCTGGCGGTATTCCTGCAGCGAATTGCCGTTCGGGCTGGTCAGGCCGATGCCCGTGATCACGATGCGGGAGAGACCCTTCACGCGCCCTTCCTTCCGCGCTTCAGCGCGGGCTTGTCGCCGTTCTTCGCCGGCGTCGGCAGCGGTTCATCCTCGTCGTCCTCATCCTCTTCCTGCATGCCCGCGAGGATCGAGCGCGCGATCTCGGCCTGCGCCTTGCGCGGATCGTCCTTGCCGGCGATCACGCGCGTGGGCACCTTCATGCCGACCTTGAGCGCCGTGTTGACCGCCTTGTGCAGCAGGCTGTTGGAGTCGCCCAGCGCCCGTTCGACCGAGCTGAACACCAGCTGCATCACCGCATCCGCGATCTCGCAGGAGGAAAGGATCGAGCGCAGCGTCAGGACGCGCGGGTCCTTGTCGCCGTAGCGCGTGCGCACATAGGTCAGCGTGCTCTGCGCGGTCAGCTTGAGCCGCTGCAGCACGACCTGCTCGCGCCGGCGGAAGACCGTGGCGACGATCGAAAGCGTGTTGCCTACGGGCGAGTGCACGTGGGCGCGGCGGTGCGGATCGAAGTGCGTCTCGATCGCGCCCCACTCGGAAAGCTCGTGCAGCGTCTGGCTGGTTGCGCCGGTGGAGAGCTCGAGGCTGTTGGATACCTCGCGCATCGACAACGGCTGGCCTGAGAGCACCAGCAGTCCCCAGACACGACCGTGGACGCGCTTGAACCCGAAGGTCTTGAAGAACAGCTCGAAAGTGGGCAGCTCGGCCGCCAGGGCGGCATCGAGGCCCTGGAACTCCGGCGGGGGAGCGGCGGAGGGCTTTTCGGAGCTCTTGTCTGCGGTCTTGTCTGCGGTCTTTTCCGACATGGCAGGTCCCCGGGGTGTGCGGTCGGGGGGGCGCTGGCGGGGGGGTGGATCCGGACGGGGGGTCTGCGCTTTTCAGATTTTTCTGAAAGCTCTGGTGATGGTGACGACCGAGCGCCTCGCTGGCAAGCCAAAAAATGACCCTTCGGACTGCTCGCCGGACGCGAGTGCGTCCGACTGGGCGGCGTCCGGGCCAGCAGCGCTCAGGGGGCGTATTCGACGCCCAGCATCGAGCAGTTCAATCCGCTGCCGATTCCAAGGAGCCCGATCCGGTCTCCGGGCGCGAAAAAGCCCCGCTCGCGCGCCAGAGAGAAGGAAATCGGCAGCGATACCGACCCGATGTTCCCAAGCCACGCCACGGTGGGGAAGTCCAGCCGTGGATCGAGCGTGAGCGTCTCGCACAGCAGGCGCTTGTGAGCCGCGCCGACCTGGTGGGTCACGAACTTGCTGACCCCGCTCCAGCCCAGCTCCGCCAGAAAGCGCGGCCAGGTGCGCGCGGCGAGCGCATTGCCCGCCGCCAGCAGGGCCTCGGAGTCGGTGTCCATCAGCAGGGCGCCGCCGCCGTGCTGATCGCCCTGACACAGTCCGTGATGTTCGCTGGCGGCCAGCGTGATTCCGCCGATCAGCCGCGGAGCACGCGGCGCATGGCGCGCATGCGTCAAGAGCACCGCGGCGGCACCCGATCCGATCGTCAGGCTGGCATAAGCCCGCTTGAGCTCGTTGCGCCCTCCGCGCTCAAGTGCGTTGAGCGCCGTGACCGTCGATTCCAGCAGTGGCGCGCCGTCCTCGCCGCTGACCACCAATCCCGCTTCGATGGCACCCAGCTCAATGCGCGAGGCGACCAGGCTGAGTGCGTTGGCGAAGCCGAGGCAGGCGTTGGAGAGATCGAACAGTTCGCATTCCGGAGCAAGACCCAAACGCGCGTGCACCACGCTGGCCGTCGCAGGCTCCAGAAAATCGCGGCAGACCGCGGAATGCACTAGCATGCCAATGCGCGCGCGCGGAAAGTCCGTGCGGACAAGCGCGTGCTCTGCGGCCAGCGCCGCCAGCGTGCTCGGCTTGGCACCGGGCTCGCACACGCGTCGCTCCGCAATGCCGCTCATCAGCTCCAGTCGGCCCGTATTGAGGCCCAGCCGCGCGTAGACCGGCCCCAGACGCTGCTCCAGCTCTTCCGAGCGCAGGATCCGCTCCGGCAGGTGATAGCCGTCCGCGGCGATGGCAACCGAGCCGAAACGCATGGGGGCAGCAGGATAGAGGTCGGATAGCTGCCCCGGAAGGGTGCGGATTGACGGAATCGGCAGTTGCGGTGACGATCTTCAGTCCCCATCCCATGACGAGTGCTGTGCCCACGATCCTGCACGTGGACATGGACGCGTTCTACGCGTCCATTGAAATCCGCGACAATCCGGCCCTCGCTGGGCAGCCGGTATGCGTGGGGGGCACGCCCGAGGGCCGCGGCGTGATCGCCGCCGCCAGCTACGAGGCGCGCCGTCACGGCGTGCACTCGGCGATGCCGACCATCGAGGCGCTGCGCCTGTGCCCGCAACTGGTGCTGGTGCCGCCCGACTTCGAGCGCTACACGCAGGCCTCGCGCGAGATCATGGCCGTGTTCCGCAGCTTCACGCCGCTGGTCGAGCCGCTCTCGCTGGACGAGGCCTTTCTGGATGTCTCGGGATGCGAGCGCCTGTTCGGGGACGCGCCTGCGATCGGTCGCGCGATCAAGCAGGAGATCCTGCGCCGCACGGGCCTGATCGCCTCGGTCGGCGTCGCGCCGTCCAAGTTCCTTGCCAAGCTCGCCAGCGATCTCTCCAAGCCCGACGGTTTCCGCGTGATCGAGGCTCACGAGGTGCGCGAGATTCTCGACCCGCTGCCGGTCTCCAAGATCTACGGCGTCGGACCGCGCACGGCCGCAAGGCTGGAGTCGATGGGGGTGCGCACCATCGCCGATCTCGCGCAGCGTTCGCGCGAAGAAGTGGCGCGGGCTTTCGGCGCAACGGGTGTGTGGATTCACGATCTCGCGCACGGCATCGACCCGCGTCGCGTAACGCCGCGCCGCGAGGAGAAGAGCCACGGCATGGAGCGCACGTTCCCCGAGGATCTCTCCGATCGCGAGGAACTGCGGCGTTTCCTGCTCGAGTTCTGCGAGGAAGTCGGCTTCGGATTGCGCGACAAGGGCCTGCGCGGCCGCACCGTGACGCTCAAGGTGCGCTACGCGAACTTCACGACGCTGACCCGCACGCGCACGCTGGAACATCCCACCAATCTGGGACCGCGCCTGTACGCGACCGCGCGCGAGCTGCTCGACAAGGTGCCGCCCGGACATGTGCGGCTGATCGGTGTGCAGGTTTCCGGGTTGTCGGATGTGCGCGCGCCGATCCAGGAGCAGCTCTTCGCGAACTTCGAACTCACGGAATCCGGCCCGGTTCCGCGCGCAGGGGCTCGCGATCGGCTGGAGCGGGTGACCGAGGGCCTCGACAAGCTGCGGCGCAAGTACGGGGAGGGCACGGTCGTGCCCGCGAGCCTGCTGGGCCACAAGCCGCTCAAGAGCCGCGATGCGGCCGGCTGAGCTCGCCGGCTGAGTCCACCGCTTCTGCGGGTCTTGGGGTAGGCTCTAAAAGATCATGAGCACTCTCCGGCGTTTTCTCTTGGCCAGCCTGTTCGCTGGCGCGGTTGCCCATTCCACCCCTGCTCAGTTCACGCTGAGCGAAGTGTTCCCCAATCCTCCCGGTGCCGACAACGGACAGGAAGCGATCGAGATCCGCGGTCCCGCCAATACATCGCTGGCCGGCTACTACCTCGTGGTGATCGAAGGGGACGGCACGATGGCAGGTGTCGTGGATGTCGCCCGCTCGCTGGGAACCCTGACCACAGGTTCCAATGGTTTGCTGCTGCTGCGCGACGCGGCTGGCGTGATCCTACCTGCGCCGGACGCAGCGACGGCGCTCGAGGTAACCGACTTCAATCCCGACATCGAGAACGGCAGCAACACCTTCCTGCTCGGCTTCGGTACTCCGCCGGCCGTGGGCACGGATCTCGACCTCGGCAACGATGGCACGCTGGATGCTCCGCTGACGGGCTTCAATGTCGTGGATGCGGTGTCGATCGTCGAGAGCGATGGCACCGCGAACTACGCCTATGCCGATGAGCTCGGCGGCTATGTCTTCCCGCAGTTCCCCAGCTGGACGCCGGACCTGATCTATCGTCTGTACAACGCGGACGGTTCGGCCTGTTCCTGGGCTGCCGGCGATGTCGCCGGCGTCAATCCCGGCGGACCGTACACCTGGGATCAGACGTTCAATCCTTCATTCGGCGGCGTGCCGACGGCGACGCTCGTCGGCGCGGACTTCGGCACGCTCAACGGCGCACTCGACAGCGACGGCGACGGGCTTTCGGATGCCTGTGATCCTGCGATCGTCGCGATCTGTGACGCAGGGGCAGCCGGAGTGATCAGCTGTCCCTGCGCCAACCCGCCCGCCGGCGCCGGCAAGGGCTGCGACAACAGCGCGGCCACGGGCGGCGGCTCGATCGCGGGCAGCGGTGCCGCCACGCTCAGCGCAGACACGCTCACCTTCACGACGAGCAACCAGACGGCCAACGGCACGACGATTCTGCTGCAGGGCAACGCTCTGGCGGCTTCAGGGGCGGGTGTTCCCTTCGGACAGGGCGTGCGCTGCGTCGGGGGCACGCTCAAGCGTCTGTACGTGCGCTCGCCCGGCGGCACGGGCGGCATCAGCGTGCCGCAGGTCGGCGACAACAGCGTCTCGGCGCAGTCGGCCCTGCTGGGTGATGTGATCGCGCCGGCTTCGACGCGCCACTACATGGCGTACTACCGCGATCCGATCGTGCTCGGCGGCTGCGCCGCGAACGCCACATTCAACGCCACGAATGCGTTGAGCGTGGCCTGGAACTGAGCTCGGCTCAACAGGAACGGCGTCTAGTGGGCCTCGAGCCAGTTGGCTCCGTGGCCCAGGTCGACCTTGAGCGGCACGCTGAGCTTCAGCGTGCCCTCCATGCATTCGCGCACCAGCGCTTCGGTCTCCGCCAGCTGGCTGCGCGGCAGTTCCAGCACCAGTTCGTCGTGTACCTGCAGGAGCAGCTGCGCCTCGAGGCGCGAGCCTGAGAGCCGTCGCTCCAGATCGATCATCGCCTTCTTGATGATGTCGGCGGCCGAGCCCTGCACAGGCGTGTTGACGGCCGCGTTCTCGGCGAAGACGCGCGTGCGCGCGTCTTCGGCGTTGATGTCCGGGAAGTGGCGCTTGCGACCGAGCAGCGTCTCGACATAACCCTGCCGGCGGGCCATCTCGAGCGTGGCGTCGATCCAGCCGCGCACCTTGGGGAAGCTCTCGAAGTAGCGCTCGATGAACTGGCGCGCCTCGGGCACGCTGAGACCGGTTTCGCGCGCGAGGCGGGCCGGTCCCATGCCGTAGAGCAGGCCGAAGTTGATCGCCTTGGCGCGGCTGCGCATCTCGCGCGTGACGAGCTCGGGCATCACCTGGAAGATCTTGGCGGCAGTGGAGGTGTGGATGTCCTCGCCGCGCTCGAAGGCCTTGCAGAGGAAGGGATCGCCGGAGAGGTGCGCCATGACGCGCAGTTCGACCTGCGAGTAGTCCGCCGAGAGCAGCACCCATTCGCCGTGCGCATCGGGCAGACGCGGCACGAAAGCCTTGCGCAGCGCGCGGCCGCGCTCCGTGCGAATCGGGATGTTCTGCAGGTTCGGATCGCTGGAGGAGAGGCGCCCGGTGGCGGCTACCACCTGCGAGAAGGAGCAGTGGATGCGCCCGGTGCGCGCGTTCACATAGGTGGGGAGCGAGTCGACGTAGGTGCTCTTGAGCTTCTGCACCTCGCGGTATTCGAGCAGGTGCTTGACGATCGGCACATCGGCGTAGAACTGCTCGAGCGTGGCGGCGTCGGTGGCATAGCCGGTCTGTGTTTCCTTGACGCGCTTGACGCCGGCCTCGACCTGGATCTTCAGCTTCTCGAACAGCACTTCTCCGAGGGCCTTGGTGCTGTTGACGTTGAACTCCTCGCCCGCGAGCCTGTGGATCGCGGCCACTTCGCGGTCGATCTCCGCCTGCATCACCAGAGATGCCTCTGCGAGGATCTGTGTGTCGAGCCGGATGCCGCGCCGCTCCATGGCGGTCAGCACGGGCACCAGCGGCATCTCGAGTTCCTCGAACAGCGCGCGCGTGGATGTCTCGTCGAGCTCCTTGGAGAGCACCTCGAAGAGACGGAAGGTGACATCGGCGTCCTCGCAGGCGTATTCGCCGACCTTCTCGATCGGCACCTGATCCATCGTGATCTGCTTGGCGCCGGTACCGATCAGCGCGCTGGTCGGGATCTTGTGCAGATCGAAGTAGAGCAGCGCGAGCTCATCGAGATTGTGTCGCCGCGTGGCACCGGCTGCGCAGAAGCTCGCCACCATCGTGTCGAAGGCGGGCGGAGGCAGCTCGACGCCCGCGGCACCGAGCACGAGCCAGTCGTACTTGGTGTTCTGGCCGATGCGCTGGTACTTGGGGCTCGTCAGCAGCGGACGCAGCGCATCGAGCAGCGCCTTCTGGCCGCCCGGCAGGACCGGAGGATCGGCATTGAAGGGCACATACCAGGCCTGATGGGGGGCGCAGGCGAAGGAAAGCCCGACCAGCTGCGCCTCCAGCGGGAACAGGCTGGTGGTCTCGCTGTCGAGCGCGAAGCGCTGCTTTTTCATCAGGGCGCCCATCATCGCCGCGAGCTCAGCGCCGTCGCGCACGATCGTGTAGCTGCGCGCTTCCTCGGTGCGCACGCCTTCGGCAACCTTCTTCATCAGGCTTTGGAAGCCCAGCTCGCGGAAGACGTGCGCGAGTTCGCGTGCGTCCGGCTCGGGCGCACGCAGGCCTTCGAGGCCCGGATCGAGCGGCACGTTGTCGCGGATCGTGACCAGATCCAGCGACAGCAGCAGTTGTTCACGGTCGCGCTCGATGTGCTCGCGCGCCTTGCCCTTGATCTGATCGAGGCCCGCGAGCACGCCCTGCACCGAGCCGAACTCCTTGATCAGCTTGATGGCGCCCTTTTCGCCGATGCCGGTGACGCCCGGCACATTGTCGGAGGCGTCGCCCATGATCGCGAGCACGTCGATCACATGCTCCGGCGTGGTGCCGAACTTCTCCTCCACGGCCTCGAGGCCCTCGATCACGAGGTCGACGCCCGGCTTGAAGACGTTGTAGAGCTTCACCTTCGGACCGACGAGCTGCATCATGTCCTTGTCGCCGCTGACGATCATGACCTCGTAGCCGGCGGCAGCGGCCTGCCGCGAGAGCGTGCCGATGACATCGTCGGCCTCGAAGCCGCGCACCTCGAACAGGGGCACACCGTGCGCCCGCACGACCTTGCGCAGCCAGTCCTGCTGCGCCACCAGCTCATCCGGCATCTTCTGGCGCGTGTCCTTGTATTCCTTGTATTGCTTGTGCCGGAAGGTGTCGCCTGGCGGGTCGAAGGCCACGGCGACCAGATCCGGCTTCTCCGTCTCCAGAATGCGGCGCAGCGTCATGGTGAACCCGTAGGTGGCACCGGTCGGCTTGCCTTCCGGAGAGGTCAGGCCCGAGCGCGCCAGCGCGAAGTGGGCGCGGTAGGCGAGCGCCGTGCCATCCAGCAGAAAGAGCCGCTTGGTCATGTCGAGGGATCATGAAGATACCCGCCGCGAGGGGCATCCCGCACTTGCCCTCCGGCGAACTGCCCTGAAGAATCTCGAACCCTCCATGCACAAGACACTGGCGACCCTCAATGCCAACGGCATCCGTTCCGCCGACCGACGCGGCTTTCTGCGGTGGCTCCGGAAGAACCGTCCGGATGTGCTCTGTCTGCAGGAAATGCGCGCGCTCGAGGCGGATGTCGAGGACGAGCTGCGCAGCCCGGCGGGCTGGAATGCGCGCTGGTTCCCAGCCGCCAAGAAGGGCTACTCAGGCGTGGGGATCTACTCGCGCGAAGCTCCGGAGCGCTACGACCAGGGCCATGGTTTCGAGCTGTGCGCCGACGAGGGGCGCGGCCTGCGCGCGGATTTCCGCGATCTGTCCGTGATCAGCCTGTACGTGCCTTCCGGCGCCTCCAAGCCGGAGCGCCAGGCGCTCAAGTTCCGCTTTCTGGACGAGCTGCTGCCGTGGACGAAGAGTCTGCTGTCCGAGCGCCGTCCGATGGTTCTGTGCGGCGATTTCAACATTGCGCACACCGAGATCGACATCCACGATCCCAAGGGCAATGCGAAGAACTCCGGCTTCCTGCCGGAAGAGCGCGAGTGGTTCACGCGCCTGCTTGCGCAAGGTTGGGTCGACATCCTGCGCGAGAAGCACCCCGGTGAGCGCGGTCATTGGTCCTGGTGGTCCAATCGCGGCCGCGCGCGAGAGAAGGATCTGGGCTGGCGCATCGACTACTGCCTGTGCTCGCCGCAGTTCGCGCCGCGCGTGCAGCGAGCCTGGGTCGAGAAGAAGGCCGGTCTCTCCGACCACGCGCCGGTCTGGATCGAATACGAGGCCGCACCTTGATCGGATTGTTCGGTGATACGCCGCCGGCCGCACCGCGGCCGAGCGTGCAGATGGTGCGCATCGAGGAGGCGCCGCTCATCGACGGCGTGCTCGAGGAAGCGGTCTGGGCGCAGGCGGCGCTGATTCAGGATCTGAAGCAGGTCGAGCCCGTCGAGGGCGCACCGCCCTCGGAACGCACGGAAGTCCGGTTGCTGTACGACGCGGAGCACCTGTACATCGGCATCCGCTGCTTCGATTCCGAGCCGGACAGGATCATCGCCACCCAGAGCGCACGCGATGCGCAACTCGATCCGGACGATCGCATCGAGATCATCCTCGACACCTATCTGGATCGCCGCAATGCGTACTTCTTCCAGATGAGCCCGGCGGGCTCCAAGGGAGACGCGCTGATCACCTCCAACGGCGCGGATTTCAATAAACCCTGGGACGGCATCTGGGAAGGCAAGGCGGTCATCGATGAGCTCGGCTGGTGCATGGAAGTGGCTCTGCCCTTCGCCACGCTGGGTTTCGCTCCTTCCAGCGACGCCTTCGGCTTCAATGTCAACCGACACATCAAGCGCAAGGGTGAGGTGGTGCGCTGGGCCTCTCCGCGCAATGACACGCCGATCTTCCTGATCGCCGCGGCCGGCGATCTGCGCGGACTCTCCGGGCTGCAGCAGGGGCTGGGCCTCGATGTGGTTCCGTACTTCCATGTCGATTGGACCAACGCGCGTCTGGAGGGCGATGAGGATCTGATCGGGAGGCCCGGACTGGATGCGTACTGGCGCATCACCCCCTCGCTGCAGGCGATCCTCACCGTACGCACCGACTTCGCGGAGACCGAGGTCGACGAGCGCCAGCTCAATCTGACGCGCTTTCCGCTGTTCTTTCCTGAGAAGCGCGATTTCTTCCTGCAGGATGCGGGCATCTTCCGCTTCGCCGACACCTCGCCGGCGCTGATTCCCTTCTTCAGCCGGCGAATCGGACTGAGCAGCGATGGCAACGAGGTTCCGATCCTGTTCGGCACCAAGCTGGCCGGCCGTCACGACGACTGGAACGTCGGCTTGCTGCAGGTGCGCACCGAGGAGACCAGCTCACAAGACGCGAAGGATCTGTATGTGGCGCGCATTTCCCGCAACATCGGTTCCGAGTCGACGCTGGGAGGCATCTTCACGCACGGCAATCCGGATGCGCCGGAGCGCAACCAGGTCTACGGACTCGATTGGAATTACCGCACCAGCGAGTGGCGCACCAACCAGAGCCTGCGGTCTTCGGTCTGGATGCTGCGCAGCGAGACCGAGGGCCTCAGCGGGGACGATCTGGCCTACGGAGCCTCGCTGGAGGGCCCCAACGATCTGTGGCGCTGGCGCGCTGCCGCACGCGAAGTGCAGGAGAACTTCGATCCTGCGCTCGGCTTTGCCCCGCGTGTCGGTGTGCGCAACTACCTGGCTCGCGCGGCCTATCAGCCGCGGCCTGGCAACGCCGTTCGGCAGTACGAATTCTCGGCAGAGGGTGAACTGTACACCGACCTCGACGGGGAGCTGGAAACCGCGCGCGTGGAACTGCAGCCCTTCGGTGCCGAGTTCGAGACCGAGGATGCCCTCCGTCTGGAGCTGGAGGGTATCCGTGACGTGCTTACGGAGGACTTCGAGATCAACGACGGCATCGTGATCCCGGCGGAGAGTTACGACTACGGCCGTGTACGGCTCGAGTTCAACTCCTCGCTGCGGCGGGCCGTGTCTGCGGAACTGACGCTCGAGACCGGCAGCTTCTACGACGGCACGCGCAATGACGTCGAGGTGGAGCTCTCCTGGCGCCAGAGTCGCTGGTTCAACACCTCGCTGGGTTACGAGACCAGCCACGTCGATCTAGATGCCGGGGCCTTCACCACGCATCTGGGCGTGTGGCGTTCGAATGTGGCCTTCACGCCCGACATCGACTGGAATAACTTCGTCCAGTTCGACAACCAGAGCGACACGCTGGGCTGGAACAGCCGCCTGCGCTGGATCCTGTCCCCCGGACGCGATCTCTTCATCGTCTGGAACCAGAGCGTGGAGCGCATAGGCGATTCGATCGTGCCGCTGTATCAGGAAGCGGCGCTCAAGCTGGGTTGGACGCTGCGCTTCTAGCCGCAGCAGAAGTCGATCAGCTCGAGTTCCAGCTTTGTTTCGCCGCGGAAGTGGTTCCACTTGGGCGTGTACACCGCATGGATGTCCTGACCCATGCGCAGCTCGGCGGCCCGTACACCCTTGTGGAAGGCCATGCCGCGCAGCACCTGCGCGCCCAGGCGCAACTGCACCGAGAGGTGCGTGCGATCGGCGCCCATCAGCCGCGGCTCTTCCGCGAGGCGCAGGCCGCGCGAAAGAAACACAGGCTTCTCATGGGCTGCGCCGAAAGGCCGCAGCCGATCAAGATCGCGCATCAGCTGTGCATTGACCTCGGCGAAGGGCAGTTCGGCGTCGATCAGCAGGCGGCGCGCTGGACGCGGGCGTTCGCGCAGCATCGCGCGTGCCTTGATGTTGACGGCGGTGCGGAAGGCGTCGACGCGCTCACTCTCGATCTCCAGTCCGGCTGCCTGACCGTGTCCGCCCGCGCGGATGACGTGCTCGCGGCCGGCCTCGATCGCCTCCAGCAGGTGGAAACCCGCGACGGTGCGCGCGCTGCCGCGGCCCTGCGCTCCGTTGAGTCCGATCAGGATCGCCGGACGGTCGTATTGTTCGGCCACCTTGGCCGCCAGCACGCCGACGAGTCCCTGGTGCCAGCCCTGGCCAGCGAGCACCAGCAGCGGATGCTCTTCGGGGTCCGCGAAAGGCACGGCGGCCGCGAGGACGCGCGGCAGCAGCTCGCTGGAGATGCGCTTGCGCTCCTCGTTGAACAGATCCAGCTCCAGCGCCGCGCGCCGCGCCGAGGTTTCATCCTCGGCGAGCAGCACTTCAACTGCCTTGGCCGCGCTGCCCAGACGCCCGGAGGCGTTGATGCGCGGACCGATCTGGAACGCGACGTCCTCGCCGTCGAGCGGCCGGTCCTCGAGCTTGCTGACGGAAAGCAACGCGCGCAGGCCGTGGTTGCGCGTGGTCTGCAGCGAACGCAGACCATAGCGCGCCAGCACGCGGTTCTCATCAACGAGCGGCACGACATCCGAGACCGTGGCGATGGCGACATAGGCCATCGCATCGACCAGGAAATCCCGCAGATCCGGGCGCACGCGCTCGGTGCCGCTGATCGCCTGCGCGATGCCCCAGGCCAGCTTGAAGGCAACGGCGCCGCCGCACAGCTCGCGGAACGGATAGGTCGAGTCCGCGAGCTTGGGATTGAGGATCGCCACGGCCTGGGGCAGCGTGCCGTCGGCCGGAGGCTCGTGGTGGTCGGTGACGATCGTGTCGATGCCCAGCGCGGCCAGCTGCGCGATCGTCTCGTGTGCGCTCGTGCCGTTGTCGACGCTGATCACCAGCCGTGCATCGGTGGCCTGCGCGCGCGTCACCGAATGTGCGCCGAAGGAATAGCCATCCTTGAAGCGATCGGGGATGTGCCACACGGCCCGCGCGCCCAGCATGCGAAACAGACGCATCAGCAGCGCGGTGCCCGTGACTCCGTCGACATCGTAGTCGCCGTGCACGAGGATCGTCTCGCCGCGCTCGATCGCGAGGCGGATGCGCGCGCAGGCCTGAGCCATGCCGGGCATCAGGGCCGGGTCGTGCAGCGCGCCGAGCTTGGGATCGACCAGATCGCGCACGCGCGCGGGCTCATGGTGACCGCGCGCGACAAGCAGGCCCGAGAGCGTGCGTGAGAGGCCCAGCGAGCGCGCCAGCGCCTCGCGCAGCGCGGCATCGACGGTGCGCAGCTGCCAGTGGACCGGAGTCGCCAGTTGCGTGCTCATGGTGGGGGCAGCAGCCTAGCGGGGAGAGGGCCACTCGAGGTTCGAAAAGTCCCTGTTCTCGCCTTCGCCGCCCTCGCGGCGATCGCGGCCCAGCGTCCAGATGAGGGCGCGCGTTTGGGCACCGGTGGGCGGCGCGTAGAAGTAGCCCTGTCCCCACGGATCGCGGGGCGGCGCCTTGGAAGGCAGCAGGCTCGCGCCGCGCTCATCGGGCACGAACAGAACATTGAGGTTTTCCGGCCACGCACCCTGCTGTGCGAGACGATAGCGCTCGATTGCTGATTCAATCAGCATCAGGTCCTGACGGATCACCTCCTGCTGTTCAGCCTGCCGGGCGGCCGCGCGCGGACGCACCAGCAGGAACATGGCGAGTCCCAGCAGCACGACGACCACCGTGCAGCCGACCAGCCCTCTCATGACCAGACGAGTGCCGCCGCTGATCGGCTGGCTCGTGATCGGTTCGTTCGTGCTCGCGGGGTCGGGCTCCATGTCGACTATCATGTGTGGCCCGATCGGTGTAGGGAAGGGGCGGCCGATGGAAGGCTTGCCCTCCGGGCGCCCCGGCGCGACACTTTCCCGATCTCTTCCGAATGAGCGATTCCTCCTCGATACTCCGCGCGCTGCCCTCGGTCGATGAGCTGCTGCGCCAGCCTGAGCTCGCCCCGCTGTTCCAGCGCGCGCTGCAGTGCGGCGGCGCGCGTGCGCGCAAGGAGCTGGCCGCGCGTCACATCGATGGCCTGCGGCGGGCGGTGCGCGAGCAGAAGCTCGATCGCGCGGCACTGGAGCGAGCACTCGAACCTCAGGCGCAGTACCGCACGCTGGAAGCGCTGCTGCTGCGCGAGGAGGGTGCCGGCCTGCGTCGCTGCGTCAACGCGACCGGCGTGGTGCTCAACACCGGACTGGGGCGGGCGCCCGTGCATCCGGAGGTCGCCGAGCGCATGGCCGAGGTCGCGCGCTCGTACTGCGTGCTGGAAGTGGATCGCTGGACCAACGAGCGCAATCAGCGCGACGATCGGCTCGGTGCGCTGCTGACGCGACTGACGGGAGCGGAGGCCGCCATCGCGGTCAACAACTGCGCGGCGGCCGTGATGCTGATCTTCCAGACTTTCGCGGGCGGCCGCGAGGCACTGGTCTCGCGCGGGGAGCTGGTGGAGATCGGTGGCTCCTTCCGCGTGCCCGATGTCATGGCGCGCGCGGGCGCGCGCCTTGTCGAGGTCGGCACCACCAACCGCACGCGCATCGCCGACTACGAGCGCGCGATCACTGAGCGCACGGGCCTCCTGATGAAGGTCCATACCAGCAACTACCGGGTGATCGGCTTCACCGAGGAAGCCACGCCGCAGGAACTCGCGGCTCTGGCGCGCTCGAAGGGCGTGATCAGTGCCTTCGATCTGGGCTCCGGACTGCTGGAGGATGACTCGATGCGCCCGATCGCGCCGGTGCTCGGCGACGAGCCGCTGCTGGGAACCGCGCTGGAGAGCGGCGTCGATGTGGTTTCTTTTTCCGGCGACAAGCTGCTGGGCGCACCGCAGGCCGGCATTCTGATCGGCAGGCGCGCGGCGATCAGCGCACTGCGCAAGAACCCGCTCTACCGCGCGCTGCGGCTCGACAAGGTGACGCTCGTCGGCCTGGAAGCCACGCTGGAGCTGATCCTCGCCGGTCGCGGCGACGAGTTGCCGGTGCGGCGCATGCTGCTTGAGCCGGCGCAGGCCATTCAGCCGCGCGCGCAGGCGCTGGCGGAGCGGATCGCGGCGCTGCCGGGTTGCTCGGCGCGCGTGCTCGAAGATCACTCGCAGCCGGGCAGCGGCAGCGCGCCGGGCACCTGGATTCCGACCTTCGTGGCCGATGTGCGCCACGAGCGCCTCAGCGCGCAGGCACTGTCGCTGGCGCTGCGCAGCGCGCGGGTGCCGGTCTTCAGCCGGGTCCAGGACGACCGGGTGCGCCTCGATCCGCGCACGCTGCTTCCGGGAGATGAGGAAGATCTGCTGGCGGCCTTCGTCGAAGTCACCCGATGAAGCCCAAGCTGTCGACCTCCACGGATCCGCGTGGCGAGAATCTCCATCCCGGCGAGCTCGCGGCTCGCATCGCCGCGCGCGAAGCGTGGATCGGTGTGGTCGGGCTGGGCAGCGTGGGATTGCCGCTCTCGCGCGCCCTGCTGGATGCGGGACACCGTGTGGTCGGCATCGACACCGACCCCGAGCGCAATCGCAGCCTGCTGGCGGGCATCACGCCGGTGGCGCATCTGGGCCCGCGCTTTGCCCGAGAGTTGATCGAGCACGAGCGGTTTGAGCTTGGAGAGACGCGCCTGCTCGATGTGGCGCTGATCGCGGTGCCGACGCCGCTCGATGCCCGCGGTCAGCCGGATCTGGGCTGCGTGCGCGCCGCGGCGCGCGCCATGGCCCGGCGCGTTCGTCCCGGCGGTTTGATCGTGCTGGAATCGACAAGCCACCCGGGCACCACGCGGCAGATCGTGGGCGAGGAGCTGCGCGCCTGCGGGCGCGTGCCGGGCGGCGATGTGTGGCTGGCGGCATCGCCCGAGCGCGAGGATCCCGGCCGGCAGAACGCGCGCACGGCGACGATCCCCAAGCTCGTCGGCGGCACCTGCGAGAGCAGCGCCCGGCTGGCGGAAGCGCTGTACACAAGCTTCGTGGAGACCGTGCATCTGGTCGAGAGCGCCGAGGTCGCCGAGGCCGCCAAGCTGTTCGAGAATGTGTTCCGCGCGGTCAACATCGCACTGGTGAATGAGCTCTCCGAGGTGCTGCGCGCCCAGGGCCTCGATCCACATCGCGTGCTCGCTGCCGCCGCCACCAAGCCCTTCGGGTTCATGCCCTTCCAGCCCGGTCCGGGCACGGGCGGTCAGTGCATCCCGGTGGATCCCTGCTACTACACGCACGCTGCGCGCGCTGTCGGTGTGCCGGCCGAGCTCGTCGAGCGCGCCATCGCAATCAACCGCGCCCGTCCGCAGTTGGTCGTCGAGCGGCTGGCTGCGTGGCTGGACACAGCGCTGGACACAGCGCACGGCGTTCAGCATGCAGGCACGAATGCAGGCACGAGTTCGCTGGCTGGCCGGCGCATCGGCGTGCTCGGCGTGGCGTACAAGCCCGAGGTCGATGGCATCAGCGAATCGCCGGGTGTGGAGATCCTGCGCCAGCTCCGCGCGCGCGGTGCCACGGTGCACTACAGCGATCCCTGGGTGCATGAACTGCCGGAGCTCGGGCTGGAGTCGGTGCCCGTCACCCAGCCCTGCGATGCGTGGATCCTCGTGACGGAGCACTCGGGCTTTGATTACGCAGCGCTGGCGCGCAGCGGTGTACCTCTGCTCGACACGCGCGGTGCCTTTGCTCGACGCGGCTTCAGCAGTCCGCTCATTCAGGGCCTGTAGCTTCCGCCAGCAGCGGCTGGTACAGCTCCGGGTGGCTCGAGAGCAGTGCTGCGCGGGCACTGTGCCGCAAGCTCGCCGGCAAGGCGGGTGGCTGCGAGGCATCCAACGCCAATTCCAGCAGCAGCGGCTCGAGTGCACGCGGAACCGGGCACTCGCCGATGTGCACGAACAGGGCTTCGAAGCGCTCCGGATCCAACGCGCAGGTCCGCACGAGGCTCAGCGCCCTTGGCAGGTGGCTCCAGTCGAGCAACGGCGCTTGCGTGACGCTGCTGCGCAGGGAAGCCAGCGCCTGCGCGAGATCCTGCTGCGCCGGCGGTGTCACGCAGGCCAGACGCGCAAGAGCATCGGCCATGCGAGCGGGCTCGCGCGCCACGCTGGCGGCGACCACGCGCACACAGCCATAGGCGGCCAGATCCTCCAGCGGCGGGTGACTGCACAATCGGCTCAGCGCCGCCTGTGCCGTGGCCTCGCGACTGAGCCACTCGGATTCCAGGCGTGCTGCCTCGTACTCCCGGCCCTGCGCCAGGAGGGATCCCAACTGCTCCCAATCGGGTTGCGGCGAGCCGGATTCCCGAGCCGATTGTGTCTGCAGCGGCAGGGCTTCGCGCTTGCTGCCTGCGATCCAGTCCTCCGTCTTCGTCGTGTCAGCGGACGCAGGTCCGCACTCCAGCTCCAGCGCCATGCGGGGCGCCTCGAGCTTCGCGCTCCACTCCGAACGCGGCGGGGGCACTCCCACCCAGACCGCGGCGAGACACATCAGCACACACAGCATCAGCAGCAGCTTCATCCACCCTCTGAGACGGCCGGGCGGTGGAAAAATCGCGCGGGTTGGATCGCAAGCCCGGAAGCACTAAGCTCTTGCGCATGAGCGAAAATCAGGCGGCAGCGCCCAAGCGACTGACGGACTACGCGGACTGCGCCGGCTGAGCGGCCAAGATGCCCATGGGGCAGCTCGCGCACGTGTTGCGCGGCGTCAACGCAAGTTCGGGCGGGCGCTTGCTCGTCGGACCGGAGACCTTTGACGATGCGGGCATCGTCGAGCTGCGGGGCGTCGGAGGTCTGCCCGCGGACACCCACGCTGCGCTGGTGCAGACGGTCGACTACTTCCCGCCTGTCGTCGACGATCCGTACTACTACGGCGCGATCGCCGCGGCCAACTCGCTCTCTGATGTCTACGCGATGGGGGGGCAGCCCTTCAGCGCGCTCAATCTGGCCGGCATTCCGCGCGACTTTCCGCCCGAGTGGACTGCGGAGATCTTCCGCGGCGGCATGGACAAGCTGCGCGAGGCCGGCTGCATTCTCGCCGGCGGCCACACCGTCGCCTCCAAGGAAGCCCTGTTCGGTTTCGCCGTCACCGGCATCGTCGACGCGCGCAAGGTCAAGGCCAACAGCGGGGCGCGCGCAGGCGATGTGCTCTACCTCACCAAACCGCTCGGCATGGGCGCGATGACGACCGCCGCCAAGCGCGGCGTGATCGGCTGGAAGGAACTCGAGCCCGCCGCGCGCGTCATGGCGACACTCAACGACCGCGCCGCCGAGGCGATGAATGCCTGCGATGCGCACGCCGCCACCGACATCACGGGCTTCGGTCTGGTGGGACACGCACGCAACATCGCGGTCGCTTCGAAGCTGACGCTGGAGCTGGTCACCGCGCAGCTCCCGCTCTTCCCGGGTGCGCTGGAGCTCGCGCGCGCAGGGCACTGCTCGGGCGGGGCCAAGCGCGGCCGCGCCGCGCTGGCCGAAGAGGTCGAGATCGTCGGCGCGCTCGAGGAGGCGCTCGTCAACCTCGTGTTCGATGCCGAGACCTCCGGCGGCCTCTTGATCTGCGTGCCCGCGGAGCAGGAAGCGCGGCTGCGCGCGGAGCTCGAGCGCCGCCAATTGCCCGTGGTGCGCGTCGGCACGGTGCTGCCCAAGCGCGAGCGCGCGATCCGTCTGGTGTGAAGCCGCGCCTGGATCTGCGGCAGCTGTTCGAGCGCGCCGCGCGTCAGGGACGCGGAGCACGCCGCGCTCCGCCGTGGATGCTCGGCTGGCAGGGTTCCGTGCTGGAAGCACCGGAAGCCTCGCGTCTGGGCTGTGAGCGCGCGCTTGAGCTGGGACTCGATGGTTTCGCCGTGTCTCTGTGGTGCACGCGCGATGGCGGTCTCATCGCCGCGACGGAGCCGCTGCTGGAAGGACTGGGGCGCATCGCCGAGCACACGCGCGCGGAAGTCTCCGCCGTCGATGCGGGCGCGCAGTTCGCGGCGCGCCTGCGCGGCATGCCGCCCGATTGCGCCGAGGATTTCCTCGAGCTGGCCTCGAGCGCGAACCCAGGGCGCTGGTGCCTCTGTCTCGAAGAGGCAGGTGCGCTGGCCTTGCTGAAGGAACTGCTGCCGACGCCGCCGCCCGCGCTGCGCATCGCCTCGAGCGACCCCGCGATCGTGCGGCAGGTGGCGGAATCGGGCTTCGCCGCGCTCTACCGGGCGCCGACCCTCGACGAGCGCGAACTCGAGGCGCTGCTTTCCAGCGGGGCGCGCGGAGCTTGGCTGCCGGTGGCGCAGTGGGCTCGCTTCGAGAGCCTGCCGCGGCCGCAGTTCGAGCGCTGGACGCACGCCGACCATCCGCACGAGCTGGAACAGGCGCTGCGCCTTGGGCTCGAGGGCCTCCTGACGCACGAACCATTGCGCGCGCAGGCTGTGCACGCGCTGGTGGCGCGCACTCCCGGTGCAAAGCACGCGTTTCCGCTGGAGTTGCCGCGCCTGCGGCTGGAGGCCGATGCGAACACGGGCTGGCGCGGCGCCTGGGAATTCGCGGTGCGCGTGCACAATCCGTTCCCGGAGCCGGTGCAGGTGACGCTCGGCGTGCTCCCGCGCGTGGGCGCGTTCGTGATTCACGGTCTGCCGCAGACCCTCGCGCTCGAAGCGGGTGAGCATGCCGAAGTTCCGCTCGCGCTGCGCGGTGGAGCACAGCAGCCGGGCGCCGACCCGCTGTTGTTCGCGCTGCTGCGCTTTGCCGACGGCGCGCAGCTGCTGCTCGATGGCCCGCTGGAGCGTGTGCGCGTCGTGCCGGCGGATCCGCTGCCGCTGCGCGTCCCCTTGCTCAGTTCCGGCCCGCACCAGCTGCCGCGCACATTGCTGGTGCGTCGCCATCGCCAGCAGCTGCTGGTGTCGATGGAAGGAGCGCGCGCGTGGGCGGATCTGCGCCTCGATGTGCGCGTGGGGGATACGGTGCAAAGCGGTGCTCGCGGCGTGCGCGTGCCGCTGCCCCCGGACTGGGATCTCGACGCGGACGGCATTGCGCTCGCAGTGCGCGCACGCTGGACGGAGGCTGGCGAGGCCCGCGAAGCGCGTCTGTGCGGTGGGCTGCCTTTTGGCCCGCGCAGCGGAGCGCCAGGGCGGCTCGTGCCGATCGTGCGCGCGTAGCAGAGCTCTTCTCAGCGCGGCTCACCGAGCTCCAGCTTCCACTCAGTCCCCTCGGCCGCCGGCGGCCAGACGATCCTCAGCGGCAGGTACTTCTGCGGAGGCTTGGCGTAAAGCTCGAGCGTGTAGCTGCCGGGCTCGAGCACGGCTTCCAGCATGCCCTGCTGATCGGTCCGCCAGGGCAGACGGCGTTGGGGCGCGGAGCCATCGTGGTGGAACGTGCCGGATACCGCAGCAAGCACCTGACCATCGCTGGCGCCCACCAGACGCACTTTGCCGGGCACGATCGGCAGATCGAGCTCGACGTCCAGCGTCTGCCCGCCCGCGAGCACGTAGCGCTGCGGAGCGAACCACTGCCATTCGTCCTGCGGACCATGCAGCATGATCTCGATCTCTCCGGGGTTGATGAAGTCGCTCAGACCATTGCCTTGGTTGTCGAGCAGCGTCTGCAGCGGCTGTCCACTCAATCCGCCTTCGCGGATCGCGATGGCGTCGGCCATCGCACCCTTTTCCCATCCCAGCGCGCTGCGCACGCTGTAGCGCACGCGAGCAAGCGCCTGCTCCGGCCAGGCAAAGCGCGCCTGTGTCGTCTCGCCCTCGCGCACTTCGATCTCGCCCAGCACGAGCACGGCGCCCTCACCGCGAAACCCGAATACTTCATTGGCTTTCTGTTGCAACTTGACGGTGTGACGACCCACAGGCACCGCGTTGCGCTCGAAGCGACCCTCCGCATCAGGTCGGAGCAGCTTCGCGCGTTTGGCAAGGCCGGCCTCACGCCATTCCGTCCAGAGCTCCATTTCCTGCATGCCCGCCGGCCACAGCTCCACGCTGGCCTTGGCGAGCACCTCTGGATCCGCGCCCTCGATCACGCCGCTCAAGGAGCCATAGGGCGGCAACCGCAGCTCAGACTGCTGCACAGGCTCCGTGGGGGGCAACACGACCAGCGCTTCCGCGCGCAGCAGCGGCGCGAGCAGGGCATGCAGCGTGTACTCGCCGCGTGAGACACCTTCAAACTGCGCCCAACCCTGTGCGTCGCTGGTCGTGCTGGGCGCCTTGTCGGTCTGCATCATCGAGCCGCTGCGCATGTAGGCGGACTCCAGGCGCACATGCGCGCCTTCCACCGGCGTCTTGCCGTCGGCGCGCAGCACCCGCACCTGGAGCGTCACGCCGCGCTGGACTCGTGCGACGTGCACGGCACTGCTGTTGGGCTCGACGACGCCGAGCGGAACCTCGCAGGTGGCATAGCCCGGGACGCGCACGAGCAGCGTCTGCTGCCCGGGCACCAAGCCCTCAAAGAGCCCGTCGGCCGGCGGCGGTGCATCGGCCTTGAGCAGCTCGAACTCGTTGGGGCTGAAGTTCGCCATTTCAAAGCGCGTGCGCAGCTCGTAGCGCGAGAGCGGCTCACCGCTTGCATAGTCGACCACTCTGAGCTGCACCCGCGCATTGCCCTTGAGCCGCGCCGTCACCAAGGAGCCGGGTTGGATGCCGTCCTCGCGCCAGGGCAGATAGGCGGGATGGTCGATCCGTGCGAGGTAGCTGCCGGGCTCGAGATCCTCAAAGCGCTGCTGGCCGGAATTCTGCCGCGGGTCGGCGCTGGCAGCGGGAATCGGCTCGTTGCCGCGCAGAAGCTGCACCTCTGCCTTGGGCGCCGCGAACCCGTGGTAGGGCTGCGTCTGCATGCGCACCACGATCGTGCGATCCAGAGCCGGCCCCGAGTACACAAAGCGCGCTTCGCTCTCCTGACCCTCGAGGACTTCCACTCTGGGGCCTTCGACATTGGAAGCGAGCGCCGTGCTCGCGTTGAGCTTCCACAGTCCCGGCGCCAGACCATTCAGGAGAAACTCGCCGCTCAGCGCATCCGGGGTGGTGGAAGCGCCGACCGGCATGCGCTCGTCGCGATAGCCCGCAGCCCAGTTCGCACTCACGCGCCAGCTGCCGCGGCAGGGTTGGCCGGCCGCATCGACGAGCACACCGCGGATCGAGCCTGCCAACGCCAGCTGCACGATGCCCAGATCAAGCTCCTTGCCCGGTTCGAACTCCGACCAGCGCCACGAAGATCCTGCATGACGCTCCGCCTTGAGTTTCAGCGAGAACTGAAAGGCGGGCGGGGGATCAAAGCGGATCTCAAAGCGGCCTTGCGCGTCGGTGCCAAGCTCGATGTCATGCCAACCCGCAGGCATGCCGTGCTTGCGCACGCGCTCCGGATTGGCGGCAAAGCCCGCGAACTTCACGCTGGCATCGGCGAGCGGCGCGCCATCGGCATCGATCAGCTGGCCGAAAATGCGGGCGAGACCGACAGTTGCAGTCGGGACGAGTGCGCTCGCTGCTGCAGGCCTCGTGCTGCCGGCCGGCGCGGACTGACGCTCAGGCTCCGCCGGAGAACTCGACTCAAGCTCAGCGGCGGGCGCTGGTTCCTCTCTTGGCGCCTGCGAATCGGAGCGTGGGTCGATGCCCGCGGGCGTCTGCGGCGGGCGCAGCCAGAAGAAGGCCAGAACGAACAGCAACAACGCCGCGAAGACGAGCAACGAACGCATGCGAGACTCCCCCGGAAGAATTAGGGACAAAGGAGCGCGAACTCCATCGATGCTAGGGGCCTAGTCCTTCGCCCGCAAGATCTGCCGGCGGTGTCGCTCATCGTGCTCGGCCATCGCCTGCCAGATCGCCTCAGGCCCGGCGCGCTGCAGGTTCTCGCGCCGCGCGCTTTGGAAGCGCTCCAGCGCCAGGTACGGATCCAGCGCAAGACCTGAGCGCGCCGCGGGCGCGCTCAGACCGTCCCGGGATCCGTTTTCCAACGCTTGTGCGAAGTACTCGCGCTCCATGTCCGCGAGGTGCCAGAGCACTTCGCACAGCGACCAGCGCTCCGGCGCGGGCCTGTGGCGCGCGCCGGGATCGCCCGCCGCATCGAGGGCCTGGGCCAGAAAGGCGGGGAAGGTGGACAACTCGGCTTGCAGTGCGTTCACGCAAGCGGGATGATAGCGGGAGTCCGCGCGGGAGTGGATCGGTGCTGGTGTGCCGCCCGGTCTTCAAAGCCGGTCGTCGCTCGTGAACAGCGGGCGAGGTGGGTTCGATTCCCATGCACTCCCGCCATTTTTCAGCGCGCCATTTTTCAGGGCGCGATTCCCAGCGCGCCAGTTCCAGAGCCTCGCGCTCCTGCGCCGCACAACCTCAGTGCAGGATCAGCCGGTAGGCGAACGCATTCACCTCGGCCTGCAGAATCACCATGCGCTTGGCGTGCTCGATCGGATTGCCTCCGCAGAACACGCAGTCGATCGGATCCCTGGGCGGTTCTTCGACGCGGGCCGCGCACAGCCAGACGCAGCCGCTCAGCAGGGCAATCGAGGCAAGGGTCTTCATCGCCATAGAAATAGTCTAACCCGTTGGCCGAGGGGAGCAATACGGAACGGTTTGGGGAGTAGAGCGACTTTCCCTAGACTATCCGCCCCCGCAATGCCGCTCCCCGCCTGCTCCCGCCTGTTGCTGACCCTGCTCTTTGCCCTGTCCGGCGTCCTGCCCGGTCTGGCGGGGGAGCTGGTGCACGTGCGGTTGGAGGGTGCGCTGGATCGCGGCATGCTGCCGCAGCTCTCCCGTGCCGTGCGCGAAGCTTCCGCCGAGCCGGGTTCGACGCTGGTGGTGGAGATCGACACGCCCGGCGGCGCCGTCGATCTGATGTGGGAGCTCTCCAAGCAACTGCGGTCCGCGCGCAAGGATGGCATCGCCACCGTGGCCTGGATCAACCGCCATGCGGTCTCGGCGGGAGTGCTCCTGGCGATCTCCTGCGAGCGGGTTTACATGGTCGGCGAAGGCTCGATCGGCTCGGCCCTGCCGGTGACTTCCGGACCTGCTGGCATTGCACCCGTCGCGCAGGATGAGGCCGTGCGCGAGAAGATCACGTCGGCGATGCGCGGCGATTTCCGCGCCATGGCCGAGAGCATGGGCCGACCGGCCGCTCTGGCGGAGGCGATGGTCGATCCCAACTCGCGCGTCTACCAGATCAAGCGCGATGGCGAGCTGGTGCTCGTCACCGGTCAGGAGTGGGACGACCTGCGCGCGAGCGCACAGGTTCCCGAGCTTGTGGCGACCATCGCCGGACCGGGGCAGATCCTCAACCTCAGCGCGCGGCGCGCCGTGGAGCTGCGCTTCGCCGACGGCATCGCCGAATCGCTTGACGAGGTGGCGCAGAAGGCCGGGTTTGCCGATGGCATTCCGAAGAAGGTCGAGCGCAGCGCTGCGGACGATTGGATCAAGTGGGTCGATCTGCTGACGCCGCTGCTGCTGATCGCCGGACTGCTGCTGGCCTACACCGAGTTGAAGATGCCGGGCTTCGGTCTGCCGGGCATCCTCTCGATCGTGTGCTTCGCCGTGCTGCTGATCGGACGCTACTTCGCGGGTCTGGCCGAGATCCCGCACCTGGTTGCGGTGGGGCTGGGCATCGCGTTGATCGTCGTGGAGCTGTTCTTCATCCCCGGCACGCTGTGGGCGGGCATCAGCGGCTTCGTGCTGCTGGTGGGAGGGCTGCTGCTGTCGGGCCTCGGCCCGGAGTTCAGCTTCTCCAGCGCCTACGATCGCCAGCGCCTGCTCGATGCGAGCACTTGGATGGTGCTTTCGGCCTGCGGCTCGGTCGCGGGCATGCTGATGCTCTCGCGCTTCCTGCCCAAGACGCCGATTCTGCGTCGCATGGTGCTCGAGCCCGGGGAGAGCGGTGCCGATGGCGGGGCCATGCCCGAAACGCGCGGTCAGGCGGCCGCGTTGGCGCAGGTGGGCGCGCTGGGCCGCGTGAGAAGTGCGCTGCGCCCGGTGGGCAAGGTCACGCTCGATGGCGATGACCACTACGAGTTCGAGGCCCGTGCGATCGGCGCGCTGATCGACAGTGGCGCGCGTGTGCGCGTTGTCGAGGTGCAGGCGGGTCGCCTGGTGGTGGAGGCCGTGCCGTCATGACGCTGGCGATCGTCTTGCTGTTGGTGGGATTGGCGCTGATCGTGCTGGAACTGTTGTTTCCAAGCTTCGGGGCGCTGGGCATCGCCGCCGCGCTGGCACTGCTGGCCTCGATCGTGCTGGCCTTCCGCGAGTCGCACTCCACCGGCCTGACCTTTCTGATGTCGACGGCCGTGCTGGTGCCGGCCGCGATTCTGCTGGGCATGAAGCTGCTGCCGAAGAGCCCGCTCGGCAAGGTGCTGGTCGCGCAGGGCGCGAGCTTCACCGATGCGGCCGCCGTCGACCGGCGCGACCGCGAACTTCTGCACAAGGAGGGCGTGGCGGAGAACCTGCTGCGCCCGGTCGGCACGGCGCTGTTTGACGGCCGCCGCGTCGATGTGGTCACCCGCGGCGAGCCGATTCCCGCCAACGCGCGCGTGCGCGTCATCGAGGTCGAAGGCAACCGCGTCGTCGTCGTTCAAGCTGCCAACCAAAACCCCGCCACTTAGTCCCGCAATACAGCCCCCATGAACTCCTCCGCACTGCTGTTCCTCTTCCAGCGCACTTCAGGCCCCTCGGCCCCCGTCTCGGATGACGATTGGTCGATCCTGCAGATCGCCGGCCTGATCGCGGGTGCGATCTTCCTGCTGGTCTTCCTGGTGATCTTCCTGCGCTTCGCCAGCCTGTATGTGCGCTCGGTGACCACCGGAGCCGGTGTCGGGCTTTTCCAGATGTTCGCGATGAGCCTGCGCAAGGTCGATCCGGCGACGATCGTCGACGCGCGCGTCATGCTCGTGCAGTCGCGCATCGAGGCGATCACCACGCGCGATCTGGAAGCGCACCTGCTGGCGGGCGGTCGCGTCATGAAGGTCGTGCAGGCGCTGATCAGCGCCAACCGCGCCGGCATCGAGCTCGATTTCCGCACGGCCGCGGGCATCGACCTCGCCGGTCGCGATGTGCTCGACGCCGTCAAGACTTCGGTCACGCCCAAGGTGATCGACTGCCCCAACCCGGCTCAAGGCAAGAGCGAAGTCGCCGCGGTCGCCAAGGACGGCATCCAGGTGCTGGCGAAGGCCCGCGTGACCGTGCGCACCAACATCAAGCGCCTGGTCGGCGGTGCAGGTGAAGAGACGATCATCGCGCGCGTCGGCGAAGGCATCGTTTCGACGATCGGCTCGAAGGAATCACACAAGGACGTGCTCGAGAACCCCGACTCGATCTCCAAGACGGTGCTCGCGCGCGGTCTGGACGCTGGCACGGCCTTCGAGATCGTCTCGATCGACATCGCGGATGTCGACATCGGCTCCAACATCGGTGCGCGCCTGCAGGCCGACCAGGCCGAGGCCGACAAGCGCGTGGCGCAGGCCCGCGCCGAGCAGCGCCGCGCCATGGCCGTCGCCGCCGAGCAGGAGTTCCGCGCCCAGACGCAGGAAAACCGCGCCAAGCTGGTGCTCGCCGAAGCCGAGATCCCGCTGGCGATGGCAAGCGCCCTCAAGAGCGGCAACCTCGGCGTGATGGATCTCTATCGCATGAAGAACCTCGAGAGCGACACGCAGATGCGCCGCTCGATCGCCGGCGGTGATGCACCGGCGGCGGGCACGCAGGAGAGCTGAGCCTTTCCATGTTGCTGCCGCAGCGGGGATCCGATTTCGACTTCGGGGAGTTCATTCAGGGAGCCCTCAAGTTCATCGTTTTCGGGTTCCTGTTCGTTCTGCCCGTCATCAAGAGCATCCTCGAAGCGCGCAAGCAGCGCGCCGAACAGGAGCGCAAGCGCTCGTGGACACAGCCGGTGGAGGAAGCCGAGGAGGACATCGAGAGCGATGGCCGGCGTGCCTTCGAGGCGCTTGAGCGCGGCGAAGCCACCACCCGTGCTCCGGCGCAGCCCATCCAGCCTCCGCCGCTCGTCGTGCAGCAGGAGAACTACGACCGCGAGCGCTCCTTCGACGCGCAGGCTGCGGAGGAGCCCTCGGAAGTTTCGGAGCGTTCCCTCGAGGATCAGCCGCTCAAGCCTTTGGTGGAGCTGTCGACTCCCGCGCAGCTCGCCTCCAACGTCGAGGGGCAGTGCCTCGAGGAGTCGAGCGCTCCGCAAGGCCAACTGTTGGCGGTGGGGGCGCAGATGGAAACCCATGACACCGCACCCCGCGTCGCTCCGACCCGGCTGTTCCAGGCCGGAGGGGATCGCCGCGCCGCGCTGCGCGAGGCCATCGTGCTGCGCGAGGTGCTCGGTCCGCCCTTGGCCCTGCGCACAGGGCCGGGCGGGCTGGGCGGCGATCGATAGGAGGCAGGCATGCGCTACTGGTTGCTGAAGTCGGAACCAGGCGTCTATTCGTTCGAGCGTCTGATGCGCGAGAAGCAGCGTCGCACCGGCTGGGAGTGCGTGCGCAACTACCATGCGCGCACCTTCCTGCGCGATGAAATCCAGCCCGGGGACGGCGTGCTGTTCTACCACTCGAGCAGCGAGCCCCCGGGTGTCGCGGGTATCGCGCGGGTCGTGCGCAACAACTTGGTCGACCCCACCCAATTCGACCCTGGCTCGGAGTACTTCGACCCCAAATCCCGCCGCGACGAGCCGACCTGGCGCATGGTGGAGATCGAGGGCCTGCAGGCCTGCGAGCCGCTCCTGCCGCTGGCAGCACTGCGTGCGGCGCCCGAGCTGGCCGGGATGGCCGTGCTCCAGAAGGGTCAGCGGCTTTCGGTTCAGCCGGTCAGCCTGGCCGAGTGGAAAACCGTCCTCAAACTGGCCGGAATCCGCTCCGACCCCTTGGGGAAGTGCCGCAAATAGGGGGGCACGCCTTCAAAAGAGGGCTGCGGCCTGTCAGAATGCCGCCACGTAAACTGACCCGACCGGGTCTTCTCTAGCCCCTTCAGGAATAGCCCCCTCAGGAACACACATGAGCCAGAACTACGACACCCTGCTCAAGCTCGTCACCGATGTGCGCGACGACGTCGAGAAGGCCACCGCCGGCAACAAGGCCGCGACCGCCCGCGTCCGCAAGGCGATGATGGACGTCAAGAACCTCGCGCAGGAGATCCGCAAGGAGATGCTCGAGCTGCGCGACGCCGACAAGAAGGCCTGATCCGGCCGCGTCGATCGGAACGGACGGGCGCGTCTGGCCGGAACCGGCCAGACGCGCCCGTTCCTTTGCGCTTCACGGTCCCTCCAGCAAGGCGGCGATGGCGGCGCGGCCTGCCGGGCTCAGGCCCTCGGTCTCGTCACTGACGTACAGCTCGACGTGCTTCCACAGCGCCGCGTCGCTCTGCTCGCGCGCATGCCGGCGCATCGTCTCCAGTGCTTCCTGCGGACGGCCGCGCGCGTACAGGATCGAGCGCCGCACAGCGGCGGAGAGGCTCTGTGCGAGGCCCTCCGAGAAGCTTCCGAGGGCCTGCGGCAGGCGCTCGCGCGCCAGCACCAGCCCGCCCAGCGGCAGCGGGCCCTCCCAGCGCGCGCCAAGGTCCTCGACGAGGCTCAGGCCGTGCTGGGCGTAGGTGAAGCGGCCCTCGTGAATGCAGACCCCGTAGTCCGCCTCACCGCGCGCCAGCCGCGGCAGGATCTCGCTGAACACGACCTGCTCGATGCGGCCCGCCTGGCCGTGGAAGCGCCGGAAGAGCAGCGCCGCGGTGGTGTGCTCGCCGGGCAGCAGCACGCGCGCATCGGGCGGGATCACGGGCGGCAGATCGCCCGCCCTTGCCAGCAGCAGGGGGCCCACTCCGCTGCCCAGCGCGGCGCCCGCGCTGAGGATCTCATAGCCTTTCAGGCCGCGCAGGGCCGCGAAGGAGACCTTGGAGAAGGCGCTTTTTCCCGCACGAAAGTGCCGGTTGAGCACTTCGATGTCGTGGAACTCGAACTTGAGCTCGAGGCCCGCGACGCGCACCTCGCCGCACAACAGCCCGTGGAAGGCGAAGGTGTCGTTGGGGCAGGGCGAGATGGCGCAGACCAGCTCCTTCACGCCTCCGACTCCTCCAGTTCCTCCCATGCGCGCAGGCGCGCCGCGTGCAGCGCCGCCGGGATCTTCCAGCGCGTGCTGTCGCGGTCACCGACCTGATTGGAGATGCCGCGCACGATCGAGAGGGGTGTGCGGAGCAGCGCACAGGAGAGGGCCACCGCAAAGCCCTCCATGTCCTCGGCGCAGGCACCCCGATGGCGTGTCGTCCGCGCCTGCGCCTGTGCGGCGCAAGCCGAGGCGGCGCAGGTGGTCAGCAGCAGCGGTGCCGAGTGCTTCAGGTGCCGCGGCTTCAACTCCAGCTCCTCGATGACCGCCGGGTCGTTCCCGCGCGCCGGCAACTGCGGGAAGCCCAGCGCCGCGGGGCCCATCAGATCAAGGCCCATGCCTGCGCCGATGCCTTCGATGCGCACGCGCTCGAAGGCGAAGGCCGATCCGACCGGATACCGCGCGAGATCAAAGCTGCCGGCGATGCCGACCAGCAGCACTCGGGCAGGTTGATGCCGGGTGATCAGCTGCACACTGCGCGCCGCGGCCGCGATGGGGCCGAAGCCGCAGACCTCGACGGTCGTGCCGGCGGGAAAGCCGCCGTCATCCTCGAGCCGGTCGAGCTCGAGCTCGGTCGGTATCAGCACCAGAGTGTGAGACATGGTTCAGTGTGAGGCATGGTTCGCCCCGACATCTTGAGCCCTGCAGCCTGAGCTGTCCAATGCCGCTAGAATCGGGTCCATGCTTGGCCTCCTGCTGTCGTTGCTGCTGTCCGCGGGCGAGACGCCCTCCCCGCTCCCGGGTGCGCGTGAAGTGCTCGAGGCCATCGAGCGGGATTCCCGGGTGGAGGAGCACCTGCGCACGCTGTGCGAGCAGCACGCTCCGCGCCTGACGGGCTCGCTGGCCTACGATCGCGCTGCGCAGTGGTGCCTGGAGCAGTTTCAGAGCTACGGGCTCGAGGCGCGCCTGGAAGTGTGGGGCGAGTTCCCGGTGCGCTTTGACCGCGGGGTGCAGCGCGGCGTGCTCAGGAAGACCGGCGAAGAACCGCTGGCGCTCGACTTCCTGACCCGCTCGTGGACGCGCGGCACCAACGGCGTGGAGCGCGGATCGGCCGTGCTCGAGCCGGGCAGCGCCGAAGAGCTGGAGCGCGACGCCGCGCGACTGGCGGGCGCTTGGATCATCAAGCCGCAGGGCCGCGGCGCCGATCGCGCGCTCGCCAAGCTGCTCGAGGAGGCGTACGCACAGCACAAGCCGCGCGGGTTCGTGCGCAGCGGCCGCAAGGGCGGCCTGCTGGTGATGAGCGGCGATCACCGCGTGAAGTTCGAGGAACTCGACGCGAAGCGCCGCAATGTCGAGATCACGCTGCGCGAGGATCAGTACAGCACGCTGGTCGCCGAGCTCGTCGCCGGCCGCGAATGCCAGCTGGAGTTCGAGATCGAGAACCGCTTCCTGCCCGGACCGGTGCCCTGCACCAATGTGGTCGCGGAGTGGAAAGGTGCTGAAAAACCAGAGGAATTCGTGGTTGTCGGTGCGCACCTTGACACCTGGGATGGCGCGCAGGGCGCACAGGACAACGGCACGGGGGTCGCCACCACGCTGGAATGCGCGCGCATCCTCGCCCAGCAGGGGCAAAAGCCGCGCCGCAGCATCCGCTTCGTGCTGTTCGGCGGCGAAGAGCAGGGCTTGTTCGGCTCTGAAGCGTACGTGCGCGCGCATGCCGGGGAGCTTGCGCTCTGCAGCGCCGTGCTGATTCACGATGGGGGTGCCAGTCCGCTGCAGGGCGTGCGCGCGAGCTACGCGATGGTGGATGATCTGCGCCGCGTGTTCGGGCTGCTGGAAAACTTCGATCCCGCGCGGCCGGTGCGCGTCGAGGAGGTGCCGGGGCTCGAAAACTCGGGCGACTCCGATCACGCACCCTTCCTCTCCGGCGACCGGCCCGTGCCGGCCTTCTTCTGGGAGCAGAGCGGCGCGGGCTACACGCGCGTGCATCACACGCAGCACGATCGCTTCGACAGCGTGGATCCGCTCGATCAGCGCCACAACGCCCGCGTGGTGGCGCTGGGGGCTTGGGGCCTCGCGCAACTGGAGCTTCCGCTGGACCGCACCGACATGCGGCCGCTCTCACGGCGCCTCTTGGGCGTGGGCAGCCTCGAGGATGCGCTGGTGGGCGATGTGCGCGCCAACAGCATCGCAGCCAAGGCCGGCTGGCAGGCGGGGGACCGCGTGCTGGAGATCGACGGGGTCGCGGTGAAGAGCCGTGACGAGATCGTGCGCCTGCTGCAGGAGGGCGGCCCGGTCAAGTCGGCCAAGCTCGCGCGCGGGGAACAGACGCTCGCCACCAGCCTCGATTGGTCCGAGGATCCCGACGAGGCCGAGCGGGCGGCTCGGGCACTGCGGCGCGCGGAATGGCAGCGCGCGCGCTGGAAATAGCTGCCGAATGCAGCTTTCTTGATCGGTCCTTCATGGTGGGGGGTATTCTCAGACCACACCATGCGTACCGCTCTCTCACTCCTCGTTCTCACCTGCCTCGCCCCTCTGGGCAGCGCGCAGGACAGCGTCTCCAAGCTGCAGACGCTGCCCGGCGACGCGCTCAACCCCTTCGATGCCGTCGACAGCATCAACGACTACGTCGTCGACATGACGGCGCTGCGTTCGAGCTGGGGCAACACCTTCGGCATCGCGCCGATCGCGAAGACCGGCCAGTTGCGCAACACAGCGCCGAACTTCTTCAACAAGGGCATGGGGGCGCAGAGCATCTCGCGCGTGCTGAAGAGCAACGTGCCGTTCGTGCGCAGTTCCTACGATGTCTGGAGCGGACAGGGCTATGGCGTCAACGATGACGCCTCCCGCAACGATCCGGGCACGCCGGTCTCGACGACGGGCCTCACCGGCTTCCAGTTCGGCTACGGCTTCAGCGAATTCGGCAGCGGCACCACCGATCCGGCCGGCAATCTCGCGAGCCTCAACAACCTGGTGGGCGGCACCGTCAACTTCACCGCAGCCCGCCCCTCGCGCCTGTACGTTTCGCGCGTCAACGCCGCCGTGAACTCGCAGCAGGAAAGCTGCAACCTCTCGCAGTTCGGCATGGGTGGCGTCGATGAGGACGGCAATGTGCACGCGCGCGCCGAGGGCTTCGGATCCAATCCCTGCGGCACATCGAATCCGCTGACCGGCAACAACCTGCTGCGCATCCGCACGCTCAACCGCACGGGCGTCGTCAACGTGATCAGCGCCGCGGGCGGCATCGACGTTCCTGCCACGGACTTCCTGCTGGCGAACTCCGCGACGACCCACAACACGCCGGCCTGCGCGAGCACCACGCTGGCGGGCCGTCCGCTGCTGATCGCGAGCAACTTCAACCGCGAATACGTGGCCGAGCAGGTCGCGGGCACGGCCAGTGCTTCGCCTGCCAACGCGCACTTCGCCGCCGGCATCGGCGACCACCGCGGCGGCGTGGGCTATACGCCGGCCAATTTTCCCGCGCTGTTCCCCACGGCGGCGATCGGCACGGCCGGCATCCTCACACGGAGCACAGGCTCGGGCTTCTGCCAGAACCTCAACATCTGGGGCCTCGATGCCAACGGCGGCATCGTGAGCCCGCGCGCGCTGGCGCTCCCGGCGACGATCAGCGATCCGGTGCAGACCTGGTCGAGCACCGACCTGACCGGTTCCCAGGAGTTCGACCATTACCACAGCCAGACCGCATTCCGCGGCGGAAACTCGCAAGTGGCACTGGGGCAGGATCAGGCGGGCAACCTGCTGGCGGCCGGTGTCGTGTACTACGGCTTCACGCCGCCTTCGCTGGCTCCGTTCAACAACCCCAACAACTACATCGCCGTCGCCAAGACCGATGCTGCGGGCACCACCAGCTGGACCGTCGCTGCCTGGACCAAGCAGTCCACCACGGTTTCCGATGGCAAGACGATCTTCCAGAACGGCAGCACGCCGATCGGTCGCCTGACGGGTTCGGCCTTCGGCCCGGCGCTCTCGGGCGCGATGATCGACTCGGTCGGCAATGTCTGGTTCCTCGGCCAGATGGTGCTCGATGCGGCGCCCACCAGCGTGGTGGTCGGCCTGATCCGCGCCGTGCTCGATCCGGCGAGCTTCAGCTACAAGCTCGAGCTGGTCTTCAAGCAAGGCGACGTTTTCCTCGGCCAGAACTCGAACACTCCCTATCTGATTCGCTTCCTCGAGATCGCCGATGCGGACTCGGTCTCCTCGGGGACGGCCTTCTCGGGCAACATCAGCGCAGCCGCGGACCAGAACATCGCGACCAGCGGGCTCTCGACGAGCTCCAACCGCACGCTGGGTGGCCTGCTGATCAACGCTTCGATCCTCTACGACACCAACGGCGATGGACAGTTCATCCGCTCGACGGGGACGGGCGGCGATCCCGCCAGCCCGGATGAGGACTATCAGGTCCTGCTGTACGTCGGCGCCGCGACCGACTGCGATGCCAACGGCGTTCCCGATGACAAGGAAATCGCCGATGGCTCGGCGAGCGATCTCAACGGCAACGGCCTGATCGATGCCTGCGAGGGCCTTGCGGGCCTGCCGATCTGCGAGCCGGGCGTCGGCGGCGTGCAGCCCTGCCCCTGCGGCAACGCGCCCTCGGGGCCCGGCCGCGGCTGCGACAATTCGCTCTCGACCGGCGGCGCAAGCCTGACGGGCAGCGGGGTCGCCAAGCTGAGCGCCGACACGCTGGTGATGAGCGCCGGCAACATCGGCCAGGCGGGTGTGTTCTGCTCGGGAGCGGTCACCAACGTGACCTCCATCCTGCTGCAGGGCTCCACCCAGATCGCCGCCGGCCTGCCCTTCGGTGACGGCATTCGCTGCCTCGGAGGCACGCTCAAGCGCATCAACACCAGCCCCTCGGTGGCCGGGGTCTACACCTACGGACCGGGCATCGCGGCGCAGTCGGCCGCGCTGGGGGACACGCTCAGCCCCGGAACGACGCGCTACTACCTCGTGTACTACCGGGATGCCTGCGGCAGCTTCTGCCCTACGGCCAACTTCAACGCCAGCAACGGCCTGAAGGTGCTCTGGACGAACTGAGCGCGGCAGCCGTCTGAGTCGAGAAAGAGGCGACCGTGGGAGGCCCGTGAGGGCCGCCCATGGTCGCCCGACCATCGGTTCGGAGGAATGGATCGACCTTTCCCCGGCAGATGGAGCGCCCCTGTCGAGACCGTCCTGGAGGGCTTCCAACGAGGGGAGGATGGAAGTTGCCAGGCGAACCGGTGGCTCGCCTGGCGGACGAATCTGCCGAAGGGTCCCCGGCCTGCCGGGGTGTGGATGTCGGCTCACCAGGGGAGGAAGAGCCGAGCACCCGCTCGGTGCGCCGATTATTGCAACATCCTAGGCACAGTCAAGCAAACCCCTGCCTTTTCCGGCAAAAAGTGGAAAAAAGTTCCGCCGGAATGCGTTGAGGAGCGGAAATGCCATCTCCTTGGCGGCAGCTCTGCCCGGCGTGAGGCATACTTGCTCGACTCCCCATGAAGCCCCTCTCACTCTGCACCGGCCTGCTGCTCGCATGCCTGCCCCTGATTTCCGCCTGCAAGCCCGACTCCGCATCTGCCAAGGTGAGCTTTGAGGCCGTCGATCCGCTGCTTCAGAAGCGCGATCTGCCGGGGGCCGAGAAGCTGCTCAACGAGCTGCTCGAGCAGCACGGCCAGCAACCCGGCATCGTGACCCGACTGGCCCGGGTGATGCGGGCCGATGGGCGCGAAGGCGAGGCGATCACGCTGCTGCGCCGCGCCAGCGAGAGCCATCCCAACTCACCCGCGATCTGGTACGAGCTGGGCCTGATCTACGAGGACATCGAACAGTACCCGAAGGCCAAGGAAGCCCTCCTGAAGGCGCGCGAAGCCGGAGCCAAAGATCAGGCGATTGCACTGCTTTTGGGCGGTGTTTTGGGCCGAATGGGGGAGACCGATGCCGCGGCTGCCGAGTTCGACAAGGCGCTGGCGGCGGGCGGCGATGAAGTGCAGGTCCGCTACAATCAGGCGCTGGTCCAGTTCCAGCGCAAGGACTACGCCGGGGCTCGCGCGATCCTCGAGGCCCTGATCGCCAAGCATCCCGGACACGACGACTCACGCCGCGAACTCGCGCGCGTGCTGTTGGCAGAGTCGCCGGGTGATCCCGTCCAGGTTGAGCGAGCGGGAGCGATGCTCTGGGACGTCAAGGACAAGTTCCCCGAGGACATGCACACCTGGGAACTGATGGGCGACTACTGGCTGCTGAAGGCGGACTACGTGGCCGCCGTGGCCGCGTACACCGAGGCTTTGCGCTTCGGGAAGAACCCTCCGCATGTCGAGGCCAAGTATCGCGTCGCGGAGCAGGCCCGCCGCGATGCGGCCAAGACGACCGAACAGCAGAAATAGCCTTGGGTGCGGCCCGGTGCCGATGCCACGGAACCGGCCTCAACCTGCTCTGAAACGGGAGTTCAGGCTCGGTTCTTGTGTTCGGAAAATAAGAAATTGCATTTCCGGAAAAGCCTGAGGGTGTGCTATCTTTTCCGGGGTACCGATCGGCGCTGCCGACCGGCCACCCTTCCCCACACGATTCGCTCCCCTCGGTTCGACACCATGCAATCCACCCCGTTTTCTGCCTCCGGTTCTGCCCCGCTGCCGCGCCTGCTGCTGGCGTTGGCCTTGGCTCTGCCTGCGCTGCCTCTGACGGGCTGCGGCGGCAAGGGTGGGGGTGGCGGGGGCAACCCCGGCGAGACCAGCGCAGTCAAGGTCACGGCGGTGTTCCCCGCCCAAGGTCCGTTCATCGGCGGCACCCAGCTGCGCATCAGCGGTGAGAAGTTCCTGCTCGGCAGCGAGGGCATCAACGAGGTCTTCGTCGGCGGCATTGCCTGCACGAACGTGACCGTGATCGATGCGACGACGCTGACCTGCTATTCGCCTGCGGGCACGCCGGGTGCACAGGTGGATGTGGAAGTGCGCAACACGCTCGGCACAGGCAAGCTGACGGGCGGCTTCCGGTACTTCCTGCCGGCCCCGCCGGCCTCCGACATCAACGACGACGGCATCGCCGACCTGCTGATCGGCGCCAGCGATGACGACACGCAGGGCCTCAACGCTGGCGCGGTCTACGTGTTCCTCGGCAGCCGCACCGCGTCCGAGCTCAACTCTCGCGATACAGGCGCGGCCGACATCAAGCTCTACGGCGCCCTGCCGGGTGACATGTTCGGCAGCTCGCTGTGCATGGGCGATGTCAACGGCGACGGAGTCGACGACCTGGTCGTCGGCGCCGAAGGCGTCGACGGCGTCAGCACGCTGGAAGTGGGTGCCGTGCACGTGTTCTTCGGCCCGATCGCGTCAGGTGCCGTGCTCAACGCCACGCAGGCGGATCATCGCGTGCTGGGCGACGACACCGTGGCGGGCGACCGCTTCGGCGCGGTGACCGAGGTGGGCGATGTCAACGCGGATGGATCCAATGAGCTCATGGTCAGCGCCACCCGCCACGACATTCCGGGCATGGTGGATGCCGGCTGCGTCTACGTGCTGGGCCTGGCGGAAGGTCCGCAGGGCATGGGCACGGGCGATGCGATCGCCTCCGTCGAGGGCGCCCAGCAGAACCAGCGACTGGGCGACTCGATCACGTGCGGAGACCTCAATGCGGATGCGGGTCCTGACATGGTCGTCGGCGCGATGGGTGGCGATCCGCTGCTCCCGCCCTGGATGCAGGTGCGCGGGCGCGTCTACGTCGTTCCGGGCGGCGAGAGCTTCGACTCGATCAGCGCGGCCAACGTGCCGGTCATTTTCTCCGGCGAGGAGGTCGATGACCAGTTCGGCACGCGCTCTGCGGTGGGAGACGTCAACGGAGACGGCATCGTTGACCTCGTCGTGAGCGCCCCGATCAACGACTACTACGGCGCCGACTTCGGCCGCGCCTACGTGTTCCTCGGCGGCGAGAACTTCGAAGGCGGCTCAGCTGCGATCGCTCAGGCCAAGTTCACGGGCCTGTACTCGCACAACTCGATCGGCAGCTCGCTCGTCGTGGCCGATGCCGATGGCGACTTCATCGATGACATCGTGCTCGGTGCACCGCACGCCACGAACAACAACCTCGGCGATGGCCGCGTGTATCTGTTCCGCGGCAAGGAGCAACTGCCGGCCGAGCTGGTCGCGACTGATGCCGACGCCATCTACACGGCGGAAGCGAACCTGCAGGACGGTCTGGGCCGTTCGGTGTCGCTGCTCGACATGAACGGCGACGGACTGGCCGATCTGGCTGCCGGCAGCACGTATCACAACGGCGGCAGCGGCCGGGTCTACGTCTATCACTGGCAGCCCGTGCTGGGCTCTCGCACGGCAGCGGACGCCAACAGCGTCTACTCCGGCGCCAGCTTGTATCAGGGGCTCGGCAACAGCATCGCCGAAGGCCTCTGATTCCGTTGCCCGCGCTCACCGGCGCGGGGGAAGCATCACTGCTTCCAGACCTGCTCGGAGTTGAGGAAGGCGCGCACGCCGCCCCGCTCCGGGCTTTCCTTGGCGGCGGGAATCGCCACCGCGAAATCGAGCCAGCCGTCGGCGTTGATGTCACCCAGCGCCACGCGACCGCGGCCCAGGATGCCGGGGATGCGCCCGCGCAAGGTGAAGCCCCCCTTACCGTCGCCCAGATAGATGGCGGCGCCGTTCTCGATGCTGGAGGCGACGAGATCGAGATGTCCGTCCTTGTTGAGATCGCCCGCTGCGAGGTCGCGGTAGCGATCATCGCGGGAGATACCCGTTTCGCAGGCGGTCCAGACGTTCTTGTCCTTGTCCCAAGCGTAGATACCGAAGGAATGCCGCTCGCCCTTGGGCTTGCTCGAATCCGGCATGATCGCCGCCGCGATCTCGGGATGTCCGCCGGCGACGAAGTCGCCCACAGCCAGACCGTAGACGGTGTTGCCGATCAGCGGGACTGGCAGGCCCGCCGACGCCTCCTTCCAGCTGAGCGTCTCGCCCGGCTGCGTGAAGAAGACCTTCAGGCCGCGGTCGGTCGCCGCGATGATGTCATCGCTGCCATCAGCGTTCATGTCCACCAACTCGACCCGGCGACCGAACACCTTGCGGGTCAGCAGGTCGGCGGACTGTGCCAGGCGCTGCAGGCCGCCCTTTCCGTCTCCAAGATAGATGCCCAGGCCGCCCTCGAAGTGACCCATCGCCACCACATCGGGATGGCCGTCGCGGTTGAGGTTGCCGACCGCGACATCCAGCGAGAGGTTGGGGTTCTCGATCTTGCCTGGAGCCTGCTTCCAGAGCATCTGGCCGTCACCGAGATACAGGCGGACCCCGTCGGAGTGGGCCGAGATCAAGAGGTCCAGCAGGCCGTCGGAATTGAGGTCTGCAGCCCTCGCAGGACCGTAGCCCAGATCGCGGGGGAGCTCCTTGATGCGCAGCGTCCAGCCCGACTGGCCCTCGGCAGGTGCCTGCCAGGTGTTGTAGCCATCTTCCTCGCGGTTGGAGACCACGAGATCCGCCCGACGGTCCCCGGTGAAGTCCGCCAGCAGCGGATAGCCGATCCAGGTGCCGGAGGTCGGCAGCCCGACCGAGATCTCGGTCAGCGGCAACTCCGCGAGCGCCGGGACGTAGGGCTTGGGGGCCTCCTGGCCCTCTCCGAAGATCTCCGCCGGATTGGTTGTGCCTTGACCCGGGGCCGTCTGGACCAGCAGCGGGTTCTGGGCAACCGGGCTGGGCGGGGGGGTGTTCTGCGAGGTGTTCTGCGGAGCCTCCGAGCCGCACGAACTGCCCCAAAGGGCCGTCAGGCAGCCAGCAATCGGAAAAATCTTCTTGGAAAACACGGCGTTTTCTTCCGGGTCGGAAATTTTGGGGTAGGTTTCGGTGCAACTGCCCTGCGCAGCGGCACCTGGGAGTCCAGGGGTCCTACGGGGAGGGCCGAGGTCCGTCTAGGGCCTATCGGCAGATTTCCCCGTGGCCTTGCACGATTTCCCTTGCGCCCTGCTGCTCTCCTTGGTTGAATAGCAACTTCCTGTGGAGAGGCGAAACCACGGACTGTCAGCGTGTAAATGCGCTGGTTGGCCGCGGGTCGCGTCGGTTGCGCATCCCCGCGCCCGGCACCCAAGTGCCGGACGCAGCCACTCGACCCTCGGTTTCCAAACGTTCACAGACTCCGCAACATGAGCTTCTACAAGATCGCAAACAAGGCCCTCCTCTCGCTCGCCACCTTGGCGCTCGGCGGCTCGGCCCTCGCTGGCGGCCGGAATGCCGGCAGCCTCCTGCTCTTCCCCGAATTCGACAACCGTCAGGCCAACCTGACGCTGGTCACCGTCACCAACACCAACCCCGGCGTCGGCAACCCCGGCTCCTCGGACGGCACGGTCAAGGTCGAGTTCGTCTACATCGGCAAGTTCGGCACCGGCGGCACGGAACTCAACTGCCTTGAGTTCAACCGCACGGAGACGCTGACGGCCAACGACACGCTCTCGGTCGTCACCAGCGTGCACAACCCCCAGCAGGAGCAGGGTTACCTCTACGCCTTCGCCAAGGACCGCACCACGGGCAAGCCGATCAGCTTCAACTACCTGATCGGCAACGTCCTGACGATCGCCGGCATCGAGTCGCTGGAGTACTCGATGAACCCGGTGGTCTTCGCGGGCGTGCCGGCCTTCGGCGCCAACACCGACCTCGAGAACGGCGGCCAGGGCGACGGCATCCGCGACCTCGACGGCACGGAGTACGAGAAGGTCACCACGGAGATCCTGATCCCGCGCTTCATCGGCTCGGGCGGTCCCAACGGTTCCAACACGGGTCCCTACAACAGCGAGCTGATCCTGCTGGGCCTGTCGGGCGGCGCCGCCTTCCAGACCATGATCAACTTCTGGGTGTACAACGACAACGAAGAGGCCTTCTCGGCTCAGTACACCTTCCACTGCTGGCAGCGCGTGGCGCTGAAGGACATCAACGGCGTCTTCACGCAGTCCTTCCTGCGCTCGACCGGCCACGCGGTCAACGAGATCGTCGGCGCCGCCAAGGTGGAGTCCGGCTGGATGCGCATCTACGGCGGTTCGGCCTGGTCCACGGCCGAGTCGATCGCGGATCCCGCCATCTACGCGGTGCTGGTCGAGAAGATCGGCAGCATGGGTGCTGCGGACCTGCCCTTCGAGTCCACCGTCCTGCAGGCCAACGGCGACCTCCTGCCGCGTGGCGTGTTCGGCGACCCCTCGGGCAACAACGCCGACAACCAGTGATCGATCCTCGGCAGGCGCCGACCTCGGCGCCTGATCCGGGATAGTCTTCGAGGGCCGGAGCGGTTCCGCTCCGGCCCTCTCCCATTTCCCAGCCGCCTTCCCCAATCTCAATCGCCATGCGAATCTTCCTGCTGACCTTGCCTCTGATGGTCGCCGCCTGCGCCCCGGAATCGGGCAACACCCAAGCCGCCCAGACGCAGCCGCAAACCAGCGCCGCTCCGGCCGCCAAGACTCCGACAGAAGAGGCTCTGATGGAGCGCGCACGGGCGCGGTGGGCCTCGATCGACAAGGAAGACTGGATCGAGGCCTACAACTTCATCACGCCCGAGGTGCGCAAGGTCAATCCGATCGGCAAGTACCTGCAGGGCAAGGAGAATCACAGGTACGACAACCCCGTGATCGAGAAGGTCGTGGCCAAGGACGAGGCCAAGGGCGTGGTCTATGTTCGCAGCCGCGTGCTGTGGACTCCGCAGCACGCACAGCTCAAGACGCTCAAGCTTGAGCCGGGTCAGACCCTGACCGAAGAAGTGCCGATCGTCGAGACCTGGAAATGGCTGCAGAACGACTGGTATTTCGTCGAGCAGGAAGGCGCCGACAAGTTCTTCGAAGCTCACCCGGAGTTGCTGCGCGCTCCGCAGCCCGAAGGCAAGTGACGACCTTCGCCCCACCGCAGCCCGAAAAGATCATCGCCCCGGTCCGCTGTGAACAGCGAGCCGGGGCGATGTGCTTGTCAGAGAGTGTCGCTCAGTAGCAGCCAAGCAGTGTGGCGCACTCGTCGAACCCGCGGTTGACGGCGTCGACTGCGATGTTGATGTCGCTCAGGGAAGCCACGCCCGTCGGCAGGCCCGCCAAAGCCTGGTTGGCGAAGGCCAGCAGACCGTCGGCCGTGTGGCCGTGACCGAAGGTCATCATTGCGCTGAGCACGCTCAGCGGGATCTGGATCGGGCCGTTGTCGGTCAGCATCTGAGGACACAGCGGCGTGCTGACCAGATTGGGCGACAAGCGCAGGTTGAGCGACAGCGCGAGCGTCTGCCCCAGCAGGATGTTCCTGAAGTTGCCTTGGTTGCTGAGCGGAAGCGGGACTGCCGTCTGGCAGCTACTCGTGTTCAGAACCTGGTCGCCGAAGTTCGGCAGCGCACCGGGCGTACCGCCGGCGGGCAGGCGATCGAGAATGCACTGCGCGTTCGCGATCTGCACGGAGCGCACGCCGCTGAGTCCCAGCGTGATCGGACCTGATGACAGCAGGCTGGTCAGCAGCTGGAAGCGGTTCTGGCCTTGGAACTGGCCGCCGGGGTTGCCCCAGGCGCCCTGGGTCAGCGTGCACAACTCGGTCTGGCACTGCTGCACGGAAATGCGTGCGCAGCTGGTTTCGCTGCTGCATTCATTGGAGACGGTGACGCACCACAGGCCGCGATCCTCCATGTCGATGTCGGGAACCACCATGGCGGAGGAGTCACCTGGGACCACGGTGCCGTTGCCGCGGGTCCAGTGGTAGCTGAGGTTGGAACCAGTGGCGGTGACGGAGAAGGTGTGCGTGTCGCCCACGCAGCTGGTGACCGTCAGGAGGCCTTGGGTGATTTGAACAGGGTCGCAGCCGGTGCCCGAAGGCAGCACGGCGAGAAAGAGAATGGAGATCATGTTGTGCAGTCGCAGGGAAAGACAGCGGGGGCATCAGGGCGAGCCCCTCGACACAGGATGAAACGCTGCGGATGTCTGTTTCCGCCGGGAAATCGCGGAAAAAATCAGAGTCCGTGGACCGGACCGTCGCCGCGCACTGCGGACTCGAGCGTATGGCGCACGTAGACCGGCACCATCTCGCGGCGCCACTCGTGGTCGCCGGGGACGTTCGGCATCGGGTGGCACTGCCTGTAGGCCAGCTCCGCGGCCTGGCTCACGGCCGTCTTCCACGCGTCACCGCCGGTCTGGACGCCCGCGAGCACGCTGTCGAGCTTCTTGATGCGCACCGGACGCGCCTGCAGTGCCCCGATCACGAGATCCGCGTGGCTGACCTTGCCTGAGGAGTCGAGATCCACGCGCGCCGCCACGGAGAGCAGCGGGAAGTCGATTGAATCACGCATGCGCAGCTTGCCGTAGGCACCGCGATGTCCGGGCGTGGTGGGGGGCAGCCGGATCTCGACGAGAATCTCGCCGGGATCGAGCTTCTTGTTGGCGGCGCCGTCGGCGAGCCAGAAGTCATCGATTCTCACGACGCGTTGCCCCGCGGGGCCGACGATCACCAGTTCAGCGCCCAGCGTCATCAGCGCCGGCGCCGTGTCGTTGGAAGCTGCGGCCACGCACTTGGAGCCGCCTTCGACGACATGGCAGAGGGTGCCGTCCTTCTTGAGGCAGAAGCCCAGCGCCTGACGCCAGAAGTACGTCTGGTTGTACCACTGGCAGCGCGTGTCGAGCAGCACATTGCCACCCAGCGTGCCCATGGTGCGCAGCTGCGGACCGGCGACAAGGCTCGCGGCCTGCGCCAGCGCGGGATAGCGCCGCCGCAGCGTTTCGTGCGCGGCGATCTCCTCGAGCTTCAGCATCGCGCCGAGGCTCAGCCAGCCCTGATCGAGCTCACGCACGCTGCGCAGGCTCGCGATGCGCGCGAGCGATACCACGCGTTCGGGCGTGAACAGCTCATGCTTGAGATTGGGCAGGAGATCCGTGCCGCCCGCGATCACCATGCTCTTCTCGGGACGCTCGGCCAGTGCCGACAGCGCCGCTTCCAGCGTGGTCGGCTCCAGCAGTTCAAAGCGCGGCATTCTCAGCATCGGCTCACCTGTCCTGACTGCTTGCCTTGAGTCATCGCGCGCGCGGTCCGCAGCTGTTCGAGCACCTTGCCCGGCGTGAAGGGCAGGTGCCGCAGGCGGATGCCCACCGCGTCGAAGACGGCGTTGGAAATGGCGGGAATGGAGGGGTGCAGCGGGCCTTCGCCGGCTTCCTTGGCTCCGTAGGGGCCTTCGGGATCGAGGCTCTCCACGATGCGCGCCGCCAGCTCGGGCGTGTCGATCGCGGTGGGGATGCGGTAGTCGAGCAGGCTGGGGCCGGCGTGCAGGCCGAAGCGGTTGACGCCGTGCTCTTCGAGCAGCGCCTCGGCGATGCCCATGTACGCCGAACCTTCCATCTGGCCGGCGACGATCATCGGATTGAGCGCGCGTCCGCAATCGTGCGCGATCCAGCAGCGCTCGACGCGGATGCGTCCGGTCTCCTCGCAGACCTGCACCTCGACGACATGCGCCGTGAAGGAGTAGGCCGGCGAAGCGCCGATGGTGCCGCCGCGGTAGTCGCCGCCGAGCTTGGGCGTGTTGTACGAGCCTGTCGAGCCCAGCGTGTCATGGCGTGCCTCGGTGATCTGCAGCGCCTGCGCGCTGGAGATCGAGCGCGCGGAATCCTGCATGTCGATCACGCGGCCGTTGATCAGGCGCACGCGCGCCTGTTCGACCTTCCACTCGGCCGCCACGGCCTCGACGATCAGCGCGCGCAGCTTGCGCGCCGCGTCGATGGCCGCATTGCCGACCATGAAGGTCACGCGACTGGAATAGGCACCGAGATCCACTGGGCACAGATCCGTGTCCGCCGCGACCACGCGCACCTGCGCAAGGTCGAGACCGAGCTCCTCGGCGACGATGTAGGCCACCATCGAGTTGGATCCCTGACCGATGTCGTTGCCGCCGGTAAAGACGGTCACGCGGCCCGAACGCTCCGCGGCGATCTGGATGCCGGCCTGCGGCATCTCGTTGGGGTAGACGGGGTAGTTGGTACCCGAGATGTACATCGAGCCCGCGATGCCCAGCCCGCGTCCGCGTCCGAGCTTGCCGCGGCGCTGCTGCCAGCCGCTGGCGCGCTCGACTTCCTCGAGGCACTTCAGGAAGCCGTTGGAGGTGATGCGCTGGCCGTTGACCGTGCGCGTGTGGCCGCCCTGGAAGTTCCGTCGACGCAGTTCGATCGGATCGAGGCCGAGGCGCTCGGCCACTTCATCGAGCTGAACTTCGAAGGCAAAGCGCGGCTGCACGGAGCCGTGTCCGCGCTTGGGGCCGCAGGGCGGCTTGTTGGTGAAGACCCGCGTCGAGTGGAAGCGGTAGGTCGGGAAATCGTAGGGTCCGGTCAGCAGCTGCCCCGAATAGTAGGTCGTCACCAGACCGAACGAGGAGTACGAGCCTCCGTCGATCAGGATACGCGCGTCAACGGCGCGGATGCGGCCGTCCTTCGTGACGCCCGTGCGGTAGTGCAACTGCATCGGGTGACGGCCGCGGTGCGCGTAGAAGACCTCTTCGCGCGTCCAGAGCATCTTGACCGGGCGGCCGGTGATCATCGCCAGCTTCGCCACGCAGAACTCGAGGCTGAACGGATCCGACTTGCCGCCGAAGGCGCCGCCCAGCGCAGGCTGCACAACGCGGATGCGCGCGGGATCCAGCCCGAGCACCTTGGCGAGCGCGCGGTGCACATAGTGCGTGATCTGCGTGGAGGACCAGACCGTCAGCAGGCCGTCGGCGGCCTGCGTGGCGACCGCGCAGTGCGGTTCGATGGCCGCGTGCGTTGTGCCGTGGAACGTGTAGTCGTCCTCGACGACCAGATCGCTGGCCTTGAGCTCGCCCTCGACATCGCCGAACACGAGCTCGACGTGCTTGGAGATGTTGCCGTCCTTCTTGTCCTCGTGGATCACCGGATCGTGGCGCACGAGGCTCTCGCGCGGATCGAAGTAGGCGTACAGCGGCTCGTATTCCACCTTGATCAGGCGCAGGGCCTGATTGGCGGTGTCCTCATCGACGGCCGCCACGGCAGCCACTGGATCGCCGATGAAACGCACCTTGTCGACGGCCAGTGCGGTCTCATCCTGCGTCCAGGGAATCACGCCGTAGCGCTCGGGCAGATCGCGTCCACTGATCACGGCGTGCACGCCGGGCAGCGCGAGCGCCGCCGACACATCGATCGAGCGAATGCGCGCGTGGGCGTGCGGGCTGCGCAGCGTCTTGGCGTGCAGCATGCCCGGCAGCTGGATGTCGTCGGCGTATTGCAGCGCGCCGGTGGCCTTGGCGAGACCGTCGATCTTGGCCGTGGGCTTGCCGATCAGCGCGAACTCGCGGTTTTCCGGCGCGCCGGGCTGCGCGGGGCCGAAGGGTGCTCCGATGCCGTGAATCTCGCGCGCGCTCATGATCCCGACTCCGGCGAGGGCGTCTCCCACGCGCGCGGCTTCGGTGCCACGCCCAACTGCTCGCAGACCGCCGATTCGACCGCCTCGAAGATCTGCGTGTAGCCCGTGCAGCGGCACAGATTGCCGCTCAGCGCGGAGCGGATCTCGGCGCGGGTGGGCTGGGCATTGCGCGAGAGCAGCGCGCGGGCGGACAGCATCATGCCCGGCTGACAGAAACCGCACTGCAGCGCGCCGCAGCGGTCGAAGGCTCGCTGGATCGGATCGGCGCCCTCGCCGCCCGCCCGGCGGTGAGCGGGGAGCAGCCCCTCGATGGTGGTGATCTCGTGGCCCTGCGCCGTGGCGGCGAGCGTCAGGCCGGAGAGCACGGGCTGGCCGTCGACGAGCACCGTGCAGGCACCGCAGTCGCCCTTGTCGCAGCCTTGCTTGCTGCCGGTCAGCTGCAGCGAGTAGCGCAGCACCTCCAGCAGGGTCCAGTGATCCGGCGCCGCCAGCTCGTGGAGGTCGCCGTTGATCTGCAGTTTCAGGATCCGCATCGGCGCGATTGTCGCCAGCGGAGGCGTCCGGGGCAAGGCTTCAGGAAGCTTCGGGGAGCTTCAGGAGGCCTCGAGCCGCACGAAGCGCGACCAGCTCTCCCGGATCGAGTCCGCGGACAGGTCGAACAGCGGGTTCCAGCGCGGCTGGATCGGCGTCGAGAGCAGCCGCATCCCGGCCTGGGAGGGCGTGCGGTTGCGCTTCTTGTGGTTGCAGCGGCGGCAGGACAGCACGCAGTTCTCCCAGCTGGTCTGGCCGCCCTGCGAGCGGGGGATGATGTGGTCGATCGAGAGATCCGTGCCGCTGGGGCGCACGCCGCAGTACTGGCAGGTGTGGCGATCACGGCGGAACAGGTTCTTTCTGCAGAACGGCGCCAGCATGATCGGCACGCCCTTGTAGCGCGCGAGCACGATCGTCTCCGGCGCACGGATGGCACTGCGAACCGTGCGCACGAAAGCATCGTGCGCGCGCACTTCGCACTCCAGCCAGCTCTCGAAGTCGTAGAGCTGGAAGGTCTCGTGGTCGAGCGCGCTGGCGGCGCCCGTCGCCATCAGATGCAGTGCGTGCCGCACCGGAACCGTGCGGATCGCGACCCACGACTCATTGAGTACGAGGGCCGGTTGCTGGAGCGCGCTGGAATAGGCCATGTGCAGACCGAGAGCGCCTCGATCCGCGCGGACGCAGTACGGACCGAACCCTCGTGTTCGTCAAGAATACTCCACGGGCCCGGCATCCGGCGCAAGTCAGGATCTTGCCGGCGGGACAGGAATTTCTTTCCAGCCGTGCTCAGGCGTGCTCAGCAGCGCTCAGCCGCACTCAGGAGCACAGCAGGACGGACAGGCGTCGGCGGTAGCTCAGCGTCAGCGGGTTCTCGTCGCCCAGCTGCGCGAAGGCCTCCAGCAGCGCCTTGCGCGGCGCGCTGTCGTCGAAGCGCAGGTCGCGCTGCGCAGCCGCAAACAGAAGCTCCATGCCGCGCTCGTGAGCGCCCGATTCGATCAGCGCGCGGCCCAGCGCCAGTTGCGCGGGGATGCTATCCGGCCGGCGTTCCAGCTCCGCTTCCAGCGGGGCCAGATCGATCACCTTGCCGCGCGAGTCGAGCAGCTTGCGCGCTGCCATGGCCCACTCGTGTGTCAGTTCCTCCTCGGTCAGCTGGCTCAGCTCCAGCTCGCTGCCCTCGACATCGCCCAGCAGGGCCAGCAGGTGTGCGAGCTTGGCGCGCGCGGGCACATCCTCCGGGCTGTTCTCGAGGTGTTCGCGCACCAGCGCCACGGCGCCTTCCAGATCGCCGCCGGCCTGCGCTTCGCGCGCGGCCGCCATCAGATCGCGCGGCGGTTTGACGCCCTGACGGGCCAGCAGTTCGCGGATCAGCTTCTCCGGCTGCAGGCCCATGAAGCCATCGGCGATCTGGCCTTGCTTGATCAGAACCACCGTCGGCACGCTTTGCACGCCGAAGGCCTGCGCCAGCTCCGGCCAGCGGTCGATGTCCACCTTGGCCAGACGGAAGCCGCCGTTGTAGTCGGCCGCCAGCTTCTCAAGGATCGGCGTGAGCTTCTTGCAGGGCTCGCACCAGCTGGCCCAGAAGTCCAGCAGCACGGGCTGCGCGCGGGAACCCTCGAGAACCTCGGCCTGGAAGTTCTCGTAGCCGACATCGATCACATGGGCATTGGCAGGCATGGGGGAAAGAGCATAGGCCCTTTCCTCCCCGTCCTCCAGAGCCGGTGCTCAGCCGCCCTGCTGCACGCTGTCGCGGGCCTGACTCGTCGCATCGCGCGACAGCAGCATCAGCAGGAACACGGGCAGCATCATCGCCACGGGGCCCGCGACCAGCACTCCCACCAGCATCCAGGTGTGCATGGCATCACTCCTTGCCGCCGTGGGGGGCCACGGAGTGTGCGATGCGGTTCATGTACGCCATGCCGAAGATCAGCACGCCGACGGCGAAGAGGACAAAGGGGCCGAGCCCGATCACGATCGCTTCAAAAGGTGTCATGGGGATTGTCTCCACGACGTCCAGCATCGGGACAATCCGCGCGCAGCGCACTGCGCGCTTGCGCTTAGCCCTGCGGCGCGATGTGAGTAGCGCCTTCTACGCACTCCGGCAGTTCGAGCGCGCGGATGCGTTCGCCCTCGCGCGAGACGCGATAGAGGCGCTCGCGGACGGGCTCGCCGGCGAGCTCCTTGGCGCGGCTCTTGTCGAAGCGCACGAGGAAGTTCTCGGTTCGCACGCCCGCGGCATCGCAGACATCCAGGCGCAGATGCCCCTTGCCTTCGCGCGGACGGCCCAGCACGCGCACCAGATCGGAGGCAGGCGCCGCGCTCGCCGGTTGACGTTGCATCACGAGGAAGGAATAGGGCAGCGAGCGCAGATCGATGCCCAGATTGCGCGAAAACTGGCTCCAGAACGCATTCCGGAAGACCTCGCGCGGCGGGGCGGCGAAGTGGTGGCACCAGAACTCACCCGCATCCAGCGCCAGCGGGCAGGCCCCGCGGTGCGGACAGGGGGCGAGCGGCGTGAAGCGCGCGCGCAGACGTTCGCGCAGCGTCACCAGCCGCATCGCAAGCTCGCGCGAACCGGGCTCGACCCAGATCAGCGCGTCCGCGCTCTCGATCGCCCCGAGCAGCTCGTCGCAGGCAGATGGGCTGAGCTCGCTGAGCACATGGCTGATCAGCACCATCCGCGGAGCGTCGGCCGCCGGTTCCGGGCGCACGAGGCCCGGATGAGAGCCGTTGAGACGCGCGCTCGCGAACTCCACGGCGCGCGCCGAGCGATCGCGCAGCGTCAGCGAGAGCGTCTGTGCGCCGCGACGCGCCAGCCAGCGCTCGGCGGCGATGCCGCTGCCGCAGCCCAGATCCGTGACCGCCATCGGCTCCGTGAGCAGACCGCGGCGATCGAGCTCGGCCAGCACCGCGTCCCACTTCCAGCCGATGCGCTGCGCGAAGCTGGCATGGTACAGCTCCAGATCGCGAGCGCTGCTCCAGTAGTCCGGCACATCGGTGCCGCCGTCGGCATCCAAAAAGCGTGCGCGCAAGGCCTCGAGACGCTGCCAGTCGGCGGGGGAGAATTGCATCGCTTAAGGCTTCAGTACTGGATCGTGAGCGCGGGGCTGGTGTTGAACGTGCTGCCCAGCGGCGCTGGGCAGAAGCCCGCCGCGGCATCGCGGAAGTAGAACTGGTAGCAGCGCTGCGCGCCAGTGGGAATCGGAGCGCCCAGCTGCGCAGAGCGTGCGCTGAGCGGTGTGTCGAAGGGTCCCGGCAGGCTGACGCTGCCCAGGCTGGCATTGCGCGAGTACAGCCGCAGCAGCTGTCCGCCCGCGCAGCGCAAACCGTCGCCGAAGCTCGCCGCGGGAATGGTCTGCGAACCCTGCAGCAGGATGCACAGCGCGCTCGGCGGCAGCTCGTGCGCCGCGATCACCACCGAATCGAGCGTCGGTTCGCCGCCGGCGACGAGCCGCGCCCCGCGCGCATCGGAGGAATGCGCGCAGCCGCGGCCGGAGAGACCCGTGTTGCCGCAGGGGCAGGGACCAAAGCTGCCGTCGCCGAAGCAATGCTGCGCGAAGCTCGCACCCCGCACGCGCAGGAACACATCGCTGCGCAGGTTGAGGTCGTTGGGCACCAGATCGTCGTTGTCGCTCTGAAACACGCAGCGCAGTCCGTCCGCGCTGATCGACTGTCCGGAGCTCTCGTCATCGACGCCGACGCTGTTGCCATCGAGGCTCAGCTGCTCGGTCGTCCCGGCCAGGCGATCGCGCACGAACAGGTCGCGCACGGTATTCGAGTCGCCCGCGACCAGCGTGTCGGATTTTGAGCTGAATCCGACGAAGCGCCCGTTTCCGCTGACGAAGGGAAACGCGCTCCAGTTGTCGGCTTCCGCCCCGAGCAGCGTGACGCTGACGCGCTCGATCGATCCGCTGAGGAGATCGCGCATGAATACATCGTCGAACCCGTTGAGATCGCCCGCAATCAGGTTGGTCGCGACGCTGGTGAAGGCCGCGAAGCGCCCGTCGCCCGACAGCGCCGGGTGCGAACTCTGTCCATCGGCGGGGGCGGCGGCGAGGCCGACGCTGACGAGCTGCGTGCCTCCGCTCACGCGGTCGTGCAGGAAGATGTCAGCGCAGCCGTTCGTGTCGCCGGTGACCAGATTGGTCGCAAAGCTCTGGAAGGCGATCCGACTGCCGTCGGCGCTGATCGTGGGCCAGAAGCTGTAGCCGTCGGGATCACCGCCGCCGACGGCCGTGCTGATCCGAGTCGTCATGCCCGTGGCGAGCTCATGCAGAAATACGTCGGTGTGCGGGTTGCCATCACCCGCCACCAGATTGGGCGCACTGCTGAGGAAGGCCACCCAGCGTCCGTCGCCTGAGAGCGCTGCGAAGCTCGAGATGCCATTGCCCTGCGATCCGTCGCTGGCGATGGAGATGCGTCGCAGCGTGCCCAGCACGCGGTCGCGCACGAACACATCCGACAAACCGTTCGTGTCGCCGGGCACCAGCTGTGCCGAAGGTGAGTGAAAGGCCACCAGCCGGCCATCGTGGCTGAGACTCGGCCGCGAGGCCGAGTTCTCGACCGTCTCGCCAAGACTGCCGAGCGAAGCCAGCTCGATGGCTCCGGTCTCCAGCTCGACCACGAAGACATCGCGCACGCCGTTGACATCACCCGGCACCAGATCGGAGGCCTGGCTCTCGAAGGCGGCCACCCGTCCGTTGCCGCTGATCACCGCCGTGCCCGAGGCATTGTCGGCCTCGTTTCCGAGCGCGTCGACGCTGATGCGCGTAGTGCTCTGCGCCCGTGCACCCGCAGCGCACAAGCTCAGCATCATTCCGGCAAGAATCGCGACGCTCGCTCTCACGCTCCTGAAGTATAGTCCAGATTCGCCAGCATGCTCCGACAGTCCATGACCCGCGTAGCGCCGCCGTTCCTGCTGCTGCTTGTGCTCGCCCCAGCCTGCAGCCCGCCGCCTACGCCCTCCGGCGCCTCGCATCCGCCGCCCGGCATGGTCTGGATTCCGCCCGGCGAGTTCACCATGGGCTGCGACTCTTCCTGCGATGCGCTCTGCGCACTGCCGGGACTCAGCGCCGATGCAAAGCCGCTGCACCGCGTGGGTCTTGCGGGCTTCTGGATGGACCGCACGGAGGTCACCAACGCGCAATTCGCTGTCTTCGTGGATGCCACCGGTTATCGGACCGTCGCCGAGCGCCCGCTCGATCCCGCGCAGTTCCCCGGCGCGCCCGCGGAGCTGCTCGTGCCGGGATCGGCGGTCTTCACGCCGCCAGTTCAGCAGCCCCGTCAGCAGCCCCGTCAGCAGCCCGTGGCGCTCGACAATCCCCTTCTGTGGTGGCGCTACGTGCCGGGAGCGCACTGGCGTCAGCCCGAAGGTCCGGGCAGCAGCATCCGCGGACGGGAGCAGAGTCCGGTGGTGCATGTGGCCTTCGAGGACGCGCAGGCCTACGCGCGCTGGGCCGGCAAGCGCCTGCCGACGGAGGCCGAGTGGGAGTACGCGGCGCGCGGCGGGCTTGAACAGCGACGCTACCCCTGGGGCGATGAACTCCGGCCGGACGGTCGCTGGATGGCCAATCTCTTTCAAGGCGAATTCCCTCAGCGCGACAGCGGTGAGGACGGTTATGCGGGCATGGCTCCCGTGGCTCAGTTCCCTCCCAACGCGTACGGATTGTGCGATGTGGCGGGCAATGTCTGGGAGTGGACCGCGGATTGGTACCGGGCCGATGCCTACGACAACTTCTCCGTCCGCGGGCCTCTGGACAGCCTCGATCCGCTGGAGCCCGGCGTGGAAAAACGCGTGCAGCGCGGAGGTTCGTTTCTGTGCACGGCGCAGTATTGCACGCGCTACATGGTGGGAGCGCGTGGAAAGGGCGAGGTCAGCACGGGTTCGAACCACGTGGGCTTCCGCTGCGCGCGGGATGGGTGAGAAGGCCTTGAGAAGCAGGCGCAGTGGCTGCCGCGCTGCTCCTCAAGGTGGCCTCTTGGCGCAGCCTGCCGTCTGCCCTGCCATCCATGCAGGCAGGCGCTAGCCCAGTTCCAGCTGCCGGCGCGCGTCGACTTCGTCGCGATTGAGCAATTGCACGGCTTCGTCGAGCTTTTCGTGGAGATCCCAATCCTTCGAAATCGCGCGGCGCACCTGGCGCATCAGCTGGATGCTCATGCGGAAGGTGCGCACCATGTCGCCCGGCGTGGCGTCGCTGCGCTCTTCCAGCGCAGTGATGTCGGCGCCCTCGATCCAGGCCATCAGCGGCACGGTGAGGCCCCAGTCGACCGGCTTGATGGTCTCCATCAGCAGGTGCTCGCCGGCCTTGCTGCGCAGGGCGCGGATCTCGCGCGTCACGCTGCCTCGCAGCGCGGAGAAGTACTTGGCGGGCACGAAGACCTCGGCGGGTTGCTTCTTGCGATCCTCGTAGAGAATGGCGGTGAACACGACGGCCAGCGCCGGCGGTGAGAGGTTCTCGAGTACGCCGCGGAAGAGCAGCTCGGTGACCTGCAGCTCGTAGCCGTTGATCAGCTTGGCGAAACGGCCACGCGGCGTGAGTTCCTCGCCGCGCACGTAGCCGAGTTCCTCCAGCAGCGCCAGGTGGCTCTCGAGCACGCGCTCCTGCTGGCGGCGGTTCTGTTCCTCCTGCTTGCGGCCCACCAGACGGTGCTGGAAGCGGTTGAAGGACTTCTCCCAGGCTTCGCCCATGCGTGCGCGGCCGAGGCGCTCGACGAGGTGGAGGATCGAGGAGTAGGCCAGGCGGAAACGACTCTCGACCGGCTCCGGTCGCCCGTCGATGAGGCGCTTGAGCGGCGCTTCGGCAAGGTCCTTGGGCGCGAGCAGGGTGAAGACCAGTCCCGTGTCGTCGAGGCCCTGGCGTCCGGCGCGACCGGCCATCTGCATGTAGTCGCGCGTGCTCATGTAGTCGAAGCTGACGCCGTCGAACTTGCGCAGGCTGTAGAAGACCACGGCGCGCGCCGGCATGTTGATGCCCAGCGCGAAGGTCTCGGTGGTGAAGAGCAGGCGGATGAGGCCCGAGGTGAACATGCGCTCGACCAGTTCCTTGTGAATCGGCAGCATGCCCGCGTGGTGGTAGGCCACGCCGCGCCGCGCCAGCTGGAAGAGCGGCGATTCGGCCATGGCGTGGGTCAGCTGGAAGACGCGAACCAGCTCATCGACCAGGGCATCGAGCCGACGCTTGTCTTCGCGACTCAGGAGATCGCGTCCTGCGTTGGCGAGCGCCAGACGCTCGCAGTCCTTGCGGCTGAAGGCGAAGACCAGCGCGGGCAGCAGGCCTTCGCGCTCGAGGTGATCGAAGAGCGGAGCGGGATCGGGCACCTCGGTCAGCTCGCGGCCCGTGCCGCGGCGCGTGTGGCGCCGGTCCTGACGCACGCGGTGCCGGTCCTTGCCGCGGCCGATGCGGCCCGCGCGCTCGAGCTCGTGCTTGCGCACGCGGTCGATCTCGTGCAGTTCGAAGATGCCGCTGCGCTCGGTGTAGTGCAGGTGTGTCAGCGGCACAGGCCGGCGCGAGGAGAGGATCACGCTGACCTCGCGCGAGCGGATCTCGCGCAGCCAGGCGCCGAGCTCCTCGGCGTTGGAGATCGTCGCCGACAGGCAGACGAAACGGATCGACTGCGGCGCGAAGATCAGGCTCTCCTCCCAGACCGAGCCGCGTTCGAAGTCGTCCATGTAGTGGACCTCGTCGAAGATCACGTACTCGACATCGTGCAGGAGCTTGGGATTCTCGAAGATCGCGTTGCGCAGGATCTCCGTGGTCATGATGCGCACCTGCGCCTCGGGGCGGATGGTGACATCGCCGGTCATCAGGCCCACATCGAGGCCGGGCACATCGCGGAAGTCGCGATACTTCTGGTTGGAGAGCGCCTTGATGGGCGAGGTGTAGACCACGCGCTTGCCCCGTTCGATCGCCGCGTGCATGGCGTACTCGGCGACCAGCGTCTTGCCGGCGCCGGTGGGGGCGCTCACCAGCACGTCACCGCCGCGCTCGATGGCGGCGATGGCACGGCGCTGGAAGCTCGAGAGCCGGTAGCCGCGCCAGACTTCGGGGGCCCGGGAGAGATCTTCGGCCGGCTGGTCCTTGTGCAGCAGCTCGTGCGCCTTCTTTGCCCGCTCCGCCTTGCGCCCGGCACGCCGTTCCTCGCGCTTTTGCCGCCGCTCCCGAGGGGTCGCAGGCTCCTCGGGCAGTTGGGGGTGGTCGGCGCTCATGGTGCGTTGGCAGGAATGGGACGGGAGCGGAGAGGATCTCGAGTTCCGGACTTGAGAACGGGGCTCCAGCGCAGTATCTAAGCACTCGCCGAATCGGGAAGGAAGGGTGGTCCGCTTCTGGATCGTGATTCTTGCCGCCGATCGAAGCGCAGACCCCCGCGATCCTCTCACCGCGATCAATCCATGGACATCCAACCGCAAAGCCGTGCCTCCAACGCCGCCCTCCGCCAGCTCGCTTCGCTCAAGGTGCTCTCGCGCCTGCTCGGTCATGAGCTGCATGCCCAGTCAGGCAAGGCGCTGACGCTGTCGCGCGATGAGGTCGTCGAAATCCAGGCTACGATCGACCTGTTCATCGAAGACCAGACCCGCCGCGCGGGTGCCGCGAGCAACGTCTCCAGCGTCGAGACCCCGCTGGTCGGTTCGCGCAACTGAGGCTGGCGCCTCCGGACGGCATGGCTGCGCAGCGGGATCGTGGGGAACCCGTGACGCGGCGCTCCCACGGGCGCTGTGGGCGCGTTCGTCTCTGGGTTCCGCTGGGATTTCTGGCGCTGGCGCTGATCTGGTCGATCGAGCGCCTCGGCGACACCGTACAGGCGGCCGAGTTCACCACCATCGACACCCGCCGCGCGCATCTCGACGGGGGACTGGCGGAGTTTGTGGACCCGCGTTGGTCATACGAGCTGCAGGAGCTGCTGGCGCAGCTGCCCGCCACGCGCGTGGAGGACACGCAGGGCCTCGATCGCATCCGCTCCGCCGTCGAAGGTCTGCCTTTCGTGGCGCAGGTCGGTACACCGCGCGCGATCTGGCCCGATGGCTGTGAACTGCCGGTGCGCCTGCGCCGCCCGGTGGCCTGCGTACGCAGCGGCGAGGGCTTCCTGCTCGTCAGTGAAGAAGGCTATCTGCTTCCCGGCAACTGGCCGGAGCCACCGCGTGTGCAGGAGCGGCTGCTGCCCGTGCTCGGTCCCAACGACAAGAGCTTCGATCGAGCCGCGGCGGGCTCGCGCCTGACGCAGGCCCGCCATATCGATGCGCTTTCGGTGGCGATCTTTCTGCGCAAGAGTCTCCTGCCGCTGGACCTCGACACGCTGGGGCCGATGCTGATCGATGCAACGCAGGCGCGCTCCGCTAGCGTCGAGAATCCGGGTGTGGTCCTGCAGCTGGAGAACCAGCGCCGCATCCTGTTCGGGCGAGCGCCGTGGAGCGGTCAGCCCGGCGAACTGCCCAGCGAACTGAAGTTCCGCTCGATCGCCAAGGCGGCGCAGCTCCTCCGCGGCAGCGAAGAGCAGGCCCCGCAGGACTGGACCTTGGTCGACGTGCGCTGGGACATGCCTTCGATCCAGACGCGCGCGCTGTCCGATCCGAACAAGGACAAGCAGTCGTCGCCGTGAGCGCGCGGCTGTCCTGGCGGCTGATCCCGGTCTTTGGACTGAGTGCGCTGCTGATTCAGTGGACCAGCGCCCCGGAGCACAGTCGGCTGGCGCTGGGCTGGCTGCCTTGGTTGCTGTGGGCCTGCCTGCACCGATCTGCGCAGCCGCAGGCGCTGCGCACGATTGCGCTGCGCACGATTGCGCTGGCTCTGCCGCTGCTGGCCGCTGCCGCCAGTCTCGATTTCGCCTCCGGTGCGCATAGGCCTGAGTCCTGGCTGTTCGTGCCGGTGCTGCTGGGTGCGTTCGTGATGTGGCTTCTGACACCGCTCAGCGCTTGGCGCTGGTGCCTGCTGCTGCCCGTGCTGGCGGCCCGGATCCCGCCGGTGCTCGGAGCGGAGCAGTTGCCGCAGGCTCCGGCCTGGTTGGATTGGATTGCGCGGCTCTCGCCCCTTGATCTGGCCTTGCGCGCGCCGGTGGCTCCAGGGGAGCTGATCTGGCCCGCGGTGGGCACTGCGCTGGTGCTGGCAGCAGAGCGCTGGCAGCAGAACGTTGGCAGCAGAGCGCTGGCAGCAGAACGCGCCGCGGGAGGCTCGAGTCATGAGTGAGCGCAGCGTGCAGCTGGTGCGCGTACAGCTCGAGGGGCCGCTGCGCGAGCTCTCGATCGAAGCGCACACACGCGTGCAGTGTGAGCTGCAGGCCGGCGAGAGCGGCGAGTTCGTGCTGCCGGTGCTGTTCGACTCCGCGGACGGGCCTCCACGCGAGCCGCGCCTGAGCTTCGCCCAAGATGAGCCGGGACTGGGCCGAGCGCGCTTCGTGGCCTTCGAAACAACCCCGGCCGGCGAATCTGCCTGGCCACCGGGGCTATTGCTGCGGCCCTTTCCCGAGCTGGCCGTGACGCCCGTGGCGCTGGGACCCGCGGGCTGGGCGCTGCTGGCGGCGGCGACACTGTGCGTGCTCGCCTGTCGGCGCGTGGGCTGGGCCATGGCGCTGGCCGTGCTGAGTGGGGCGCTGCTGTGGGTTTGGAACTGGCCGCGCGAGGAGGCTTGGCAGCGCCTGCGCGTCTACGAGGGCACGTTCGGTTCGGAGCTTTGGATCCAGCGCGAGCTGGGCGTGGTGCAGCTGGAGGTTCGCGGCTGGGCGGATTCCGCTGGGGGCCTGAAGCTCGACATCGAGCCCGCTGCGGCGCGCGCGCAGTTGAGCACCGGCCTCAGCTACTCTGCGCCGCTGCACATCGAAACACCTGGTTGGCGCGCCTCCCAGATTCGCGTGCAGCGGCTGCGGGTCGGTGAATTGCCTGCGCTGCGGCCGGAAACTTCGACGGAGCCTTCGACGGGGCCTTCGACGGGGCCGTGGACGGGTCCTGCTCTGGCCCGGGTCTGGCGTCGGCTCGAGGGGGCCTGGAGCTACCACGGCGCCTGGAAGCGGGGTCAGGCGCTGCCAGCTGCCGTGGCCGGACCGACCGGCTCCGGCTGGCTGCCCCCGCCGGGAGGACTGGTGCAAGGCCTGCCCCAGGGTGTCGAAGTGCTGGTGGGGGAGCTCGCCGACGACCCGGGAACCTGGATTCGAGTCTACTGACGGCGGAGCATTCTCGCTCCTCGGCGCATTCCGGGACCCCCGGGGGCTTGCAAGCCCCCTCCGGGGCGGGTACCTTCTCTCCCCCGGATTTTCTCCAGCGTCATCTCCTTCCCGCCGTTGCGGCGGGTGGGGCTGGCCCAGCTTTCAGACCTTATGTCCACTACCCACATTCACAACGGCTCCGCTCCGGAGCGCTGGCTCGTGATCGACGCGTCGGATCGCGTCCTCGGCCGCATGGCCTCTGACATCGCGATGAAGCTCATGGGCAAGGATCAGCCCACCTTCACCCCCAACTCCAAGACCGGCGCGTTCGTGATCGTGGTCAACGCCGACAAGGTCAAGATCACCGGCAAGAAGAGCGAGCAGAAGACCTACGCTCACTACACCGGCTACCCCAGCGGCCGCAAGGAAGTCGACTATCTCGACCTGCAGGGCCGTCGTCCGGAAGAAATCATCCGTCTGGCCGTGCGTCGCATGCTGCCCAAGACGATCCTCGGTCGCCAGATGTATGCGCGCCTCAAGGTCTACGCGGGCCCCAACCATCCGCACAGCGCGCAGCAGCCCGTCACCGTCACCGCCTGATCGACCCTCTTCGAATCGCATTTCACATGAGCAACACGCAATTCATCTGGGGTCTTGGCCGTCGCAAGACCGCTGTCGCGCGCGTGCGCCTTTCGGCCGGCGCGGGCGGTGTCCTGATCAACAACCGTCCCATCGCGGACTACTTCCCCAACCTGCAGATGCAGGAGCGCGCGCTGCAGCCGCTGCGCGCCGCCGGAGTGCTGGGCAACTATGACATGCTCTGCTCCGTGGATGGCGGCGGTCTCGTCGGCCAGTCCGACGCGATCTGCATGGGCCTTGCCCGCGCGCTGAAGTCGATCAACCCGGGTCTCGACGTGGCCTTCAAGGAAGGCGCGCTGCTGACCCGTGACAGCCGCCGCAAGGAGCGCAAGAAGTACGGTCGTCGCGGTGCACGCCGCGGCTTCCAGTTCTCGAAGCGCTGATTCGGAATCTTTGCACAGTTGCCCGGTCTGGTTGGAGTGCTCCTCGCCCTCCGGTCCAGACCGGGTTCGTTTTTGCCACGCAGAAGCCCTGACCGGGGGACCGTGCAACGGAAGGTTGCGAGCGAGGCCTGCGGGATGCGAGACTGCGGATCACCCCTCCCTTTGAAAGAAAGCCTCCAATCCATGGGCGATGGTCTGCGCACGATTCGAGTCCTCACCACCGATGAGTCCCTGCTCGCCAACGTGCGCGCCGCGACGAGCAATCTCGACGGCTGGGAAGTCGACGGCATCGCCGAACTCGACCAGCTGCTGACCTGCCCGCCCTCGCTGGGGGATGTGCTGCTGGTCGACGGGTGGCTGCGCCGCGGCAACGTGTACGAGAACGTGCGCAAGCTGACCGGTCACACCCGCGCGCGCACCTTCGTCGTGATCGATCGCGACAACAAGCTTGCCGAGGGCATCGCGCGCTTCTGCGGCGCCACGGGCGTGATCGAGCGTCCGATCCAGCCTTCGCGCCTGCGCGATCTGCTCGCGCAGCACTCCGAGGCGCGCGCTCCGTTGGCGCGCGATCAACGCGGTCAGGGCGGTGAGGAAAATCCCGTGCCGGAAAAGCTGCTGACGGACCTCGCCGGCAAGCCGGATCAGAACCTCGTGTCGGCGCTGGTCGATCCCGAAACGGGCCTGTTCAACTTCGCGTTCCTCAACTACAAGCTCGACGAAGAGTTCAAGCGCTCGCGCCGCTTCCACGATCCGCTGGCCTGCGTGATGCTCGGTTTCGAAGGTCAGGTGCGGGCGGAGGTGATGCGCGAGCTGGCCTCGGTGTTCCTCGAGGCTTCGCGCGACACCGACATCCTCGGCCGCTTCGATGAGAATTCCTTCCTGTTCCTGCTGCCGCGCACCGGTCCCGACGGCGCCGCCGTGATGGCGCGCCGGGTGGGTGATCTGGCGCACAAGCGCGGACTGGTCGACCTGGTGGGCGACCCGGTGGTGATCTCCGTGGGCATCACGGCCATCCCGGCACCCGACGTGAAGCAGCGCGAAGAGCTGTTCTCCAAGACACGCAAGGCGTTCCTCTCGGCCCGCGAGGTCGGCGGCGGGGTCGTCACGGCGGGCTGAAAGGCCCGCGCGGGCGGAAATCCCACCCAGCCGCGTGCGTAGAGGCTGGTCATGAGTGCGCCGCGCTTTCACCTCGCCGTCGATGACGGGGGCGAGCATCTGGTGCTGGGCGGCGAGCGCTGGCAGTTCGGCCACCGTGCCTCGAGGCCGGCGGAGACGGGAGTGGATCTTGGTTTTCTGGCTCCGCTGCGCGCCCGGCACGGCTACCTCGAACGCCGGCTTTCATTGCGCGGCGGCGTGCAGTACTGGCTGATCCCGGATCCCGAGGCACCGGTCGAGATCGCCGGCCGAGTCGCTCATCCCGGACCGCTGCGCCTGCAGCACGGCGATCTGATCGTGCTCGGCGGGCGGCTGCTGCTGCGCTTTGCGCTGCTGAGCCTCGATTCGACTTCGGCGCGGCTCTCCATCGAGAGCAGCGAGGACTGCGAGGGCGCGCGCTCGATCCTGCTGCTCGCCGACGGCCCGGAGGGTGCGCTGCGCATCGGCTCGCGCAACAAGCATCACCTGCGGGTTGCGGATCTCGAGCACGAAGTGACGCTGAGCCTGCAGTCAGCGGATGTGATTATCTCCTGCTCGGGAGGCTTCCTGCGCGGCGCCGCGCTGGGTGCGCGTGCGCTGAGCGTGCCGCTGCCGCTCAGGGAGCGCTTGTGGATCGAACCGCGTGCGCGAGCGGCCGGCAAGCCGCCCTTCGCGCTGACACTGATGCCCTCGGAGCGTTCGGGCTAGACTCACGCGCGGCAAATGGACTGGGAGGCCTTCTACGCGCGCTTTCGTGAGCCGGACTTCGTGCCGGGCTACGAGATCCTCAATCGCCTCGGCGGCGGCGCCTTCGGCGAAGTCTACAAGGCGCGCAAGCACTCGATCGGCAAGTCCTTCGCGATCAAGTTTCTGAAAGTCGGCGATGATGCGGCGCGCGCCGCGATCGAGCGCGAACTCGAGCAGGTGCGGCATTTTGCGACCATCGATCACCCCAACCTGGTGACGGTCGAGGATCTGGGCAGTGTGATGGGCGTTCCCTATCTGGTGATGGGCTACGCGGGCGATCGCACGCTGGCGCAGGTGCTGCGCGCCGGTCGCCTGACGCGTGAAGAGGCGCTGCGCCTGTTCGCCCAGGCTGCCAACGGTGTCGCCGCGCTGCACGAGCTGCGTCTGGCGCACTTTGATCTCAAGCCGGCCAACATCTTTCTCAAGGGCGATGAGGTGCGCGTGGGGGACTACGGTCTCTCGCGCCTCCTCGGCGAAGGGCGCATGACGCTGTCCTTCTCGCGCGGAACGCCGCAGTACATGGCGCCGGAGATGCTGAGTGCGCGCGGGGACGAGCGCGCCGACATCTACTCGCTGGGTGTCATCCTGTACGAGTGTCTCAGCGGCAAGCTGCCGTTCCAGAGCGAGATCCCCGGCGCGATTCCGCTGCGCGAAACCGATGTGCCGCCGCCTTTCGAGGCGGATTTTCCCGCCGAGCTGCGCCGCATCGTCGAGCGATGCCTGCGGCTGGATCCGGCCCGGCGCTACGCGTCCGTGCGCGAACTGCTCGCGGAACTGGAAGCGCTCGGCGCGCTGGAAGGGCTCTCACAGCCCTTGCCGCCGCGCCAGCGCGCGCAGCCGCCCACGCCGCTGCGGGTGGCGGCGCTAGAGGGGTCCTCGACGCGCCCGGCACTGGTTCCCAGCCTGCTGCCCGGGCCGCAGGTCCCACCGCCGCTGGAGTCCGAACGCACCGCAGCCGACAGCACCGCAGCCGACAGCAGCCAAGCCGCCCGCAGCGTGTTCGCCGGTCTGCTCGAGACGCTGGTCGGTCTGGTGCAGGGACTCTGGAGCGGTTTCAAGTCCGGTTGGAAGCAGAGCTCGAAGGCCACACCATGGACTGCGGAGTCCGTGCAGGATCCTGCGGTGCGCGGAGGGGGAGTCATCCCGCTGCCGCCCAGCTCCCGCTCGCGCGGTCTGGAGTGGCCGCTGTCGATCGTGCTCTTCACGCTGGAAGTGCTGGTGGGGCTGGTGCGCGGGCTCTATCTCACCGTGCGCTACGATCTGGAAGCTCCGCTCGACAACAGCGTGGCCGCGCGCGGCTACCATCTGGCGGTGCGCGTGCTGTCCGTGAGCTTCGTGCTGCTGCTGCTCGGTGCGGTGTCGCTGTTCGTGGCCCTCATGCTGCTGCGCGGCGGGAGCGGAGCGTGAGCGATTACGAGCCGGACATCGCGCGCCTCATCGAGCGCGACGACACGGAATGGCTGCGCGTGCAGCGCGAGTATCAGGGCCGGCTCTACAGCTTCGTGCGACGTCGAGTGCGCGATCGCGATGCCTGCGAGGATGTGCTGCAGGAGACGTTTCTGGGCGCGATCCGCGGCATCGCCGGCTTCGATCCGCGCTACAGCTTCGAACAGTATCTCTTCGGAATTCTGCGCAACCGCACCATCGACCACCTGCGCCGCCAGCGCGCCCTGCAGTTCGGTGGACAGTTCGGCGGGCAGTTCGCGGGCGACACGGACGAGGGTGCGGCGATCGAGGATCTGGTCCGCGAGGAGCAGACGCCGCTGACACTGCGCGAGCGCAGCGATCTGGATCAGCGCGGCTCGGAACTGCTGGCCGAGGTGCTGCGCGAGTGGGTGCAGGAAACCTGGACGGAGCGCGAGTTCCGCCGCCTGATGGTGATCGAGGCGCTGTTCTCGGCCGGCTGGCGCAACCGCGATGCCTGGGAGCAGCTGGGTCTGCGCGACCAGACGACCGTCGCCGGCGTCAAATTCCGCGCGCTCAAGCGCATGCGCGAGCTGACGGCGGCGGTGGATGCGCGCGGTGAATGCTCGGCGCAGCTCGCGGAGAGCCTCTCTGAGGAACCCGGGCAGGTATCCATCGACGTGGCGCAGGTCTGGCGCCGCTTCCGCGTCTCCTGTCCCGCGCGTCACTGGCTGGCGCGCCGACTGGCGGGTTCGCTGGATGCCGGCATGGCCGAGTTCGTGGATTTTCACATCGACGCCGCCGGCTGCCCATGGTGCGCAGCCAACCGCGACGATCTCGCGCAGCGCTCGCGCGAAAACGAGCTCGAGGCGATGTTCGAGCGCGTTGGTGCCTCGACGATGCGCCTCTTGCGCTCACGCGGTGAGCCGGGCGCCGGTGGGGAAAAGCTCCCGCCGGACCCGATCAGCTAGGTTGCCCGCCGGACGACTCGCTAGGATGATGCCCCAAGCCATGAAGCTGTTCCGTCCTTCTCTCTGTGTGCTGGTCGCCGGCCTCCTGTCCTGCCCCGTTGTCTGCGCCGCTGCAGGTACTGCCGCCGGCAATGCGGGCGCGAGCGCCGCCGAACCCTCCGCGAAGCTGACGCTCGCGCTGGACTCCATTCGCGAGGTCAACCTGCGCTCGGATGTGTTCTTCATCGCCAGCGATGAACTCGCCGGCCGCGACACACCCAGCGAAGGACTCAAGATCGCGGCGCGCTTCCTGCGCGCACGCCTGGAGCGTCTGGGCTGGCAGCCTGGTGCGGAGCAGGGCTACTTCTACCGCTGGGACCTCGACAGCACCGCCGTGGACGTTGCGGCAAGTCAGGTGGAACTGACGCGCAAGGTTGGCGACAAGCAGGAGACGGCTGTGCTGCAGCTGGGCAAGGACTACTGGGTCGGGCGCGGCTCCGGTCGCCTCGAGCAGCCGCTGGAGGGTACGCTGGTGTTCGGCGGCGATGCTTCCAAGGAAGCACTCGAGAAAGTGGCCGCCGAAGGCAAGTGGGTGCTGGTGCTCGACTCGGGCAAGGACCTGCGCGAGGCGCGCCGTTCACTGGGGCGTGCGGGCGCGCGCGGCCTGCTGGTCATTCCGCCGGCGGACTACAAGGGCGAGAGCTATGAGAAGCGCTTCGCGGGGGATCTGGAGAACCTCACCAAGGGTTCCTATCAGCTCGCGCGCGCCAGCGACGATCGGCCGCAGCGTTCGCCCGCGGTTTCCTCCGTGTATCTGGGCGCCGAGGCGAAGCAGCGCCTGCTGGGCCTGCTGGGCGTCAAGGAAAGCGAGCTCGCCACGGCGGTGCTGGAGCTCAACGTGCGCGAGACGCGGCCGGCGACGAACGCGGGCGGCAAGCTGCAGATGGAGAACGTGTGCGGCTACTGGCCGGGCAGCGATCCGGTGCTCTCCAAGGAAGTGATCATCCTCAGCGCGCACTATGACCACGTCGGCGTGGGCCGCAAGGGCATCTACAACGGCGCGGACGACAACGGTTCGGGCACCTGCGGGCTGCTGGCGGTTGCGGAAGCGCTGACGCACATGGGGCCCTTGCGTCGCAGCGTGCTGATCATGTGGGTCAGCGGCGAAGAGAAGGGCCTGTGGGGTTCCGAAGCCTGGAACGCCAAGCCCTGGCTCCCCGAGGGCTGCAAGGCCGTCGCCAACATCAACATCGACATGATCGGGCGCAACGCGCCGGACAAGCTGCTGATCACGCCGACCGCCGAGCACAAGAGCTACAGCTTCCTCACGCGCGTTGCGGAGTCCGTGGCGCCGCTGGAAGGCTTCCCCAAGCTGACGAGCGCGGATGAATACTGGCAGCGCTCCGACCACTACAACTTCGTCAAGGCCGGCATTCCGGCCTGCTTCCTCTTCGCGGACGTTCACGAGGACTATCACCAGCCCACGGACGATGCCGAGAAGCTGGACTACGACAAGATCCGGCGTGTCTCGCGCGTGGTCGTGCGCATGCTGGATGTGCTGCAGAAGGACAAGCTCGACGACTTCTAGCCGCTGGCCTTCCGCTTACGCGCTCTGCGCGCGCTCTTCGCGCTCCGCGGCCGCTGTCTCGAGCGCACGGATGCGGCGCAGCGCGGCCTGAGCGGCCGCGAGACGGGCGAGCGGCACACGCCAGGGCGAGCAGGACACGTAGTCCAGCCCCAGCGCATGACAGAACTCGATCGAGCGCGGATCGCCGCCGTGCTCGCCGCAGACGCCGACCTTGAGCTGGCGGCGCGCCGCACGGCCGTCCTCGACCGCGATGCGCATCAGCTTGCCGACGCCCTGGGTGTCGAGGGACTCGAAGGGATCGACCTCGAGGATGCCGAGTTCGATGTAGCGGGGGATGAAGCGCGCGCCGTCATCGCGGCTGATGCCGAAGGTGGTCTGC
>SXGT01228332.1_pt1 | contig 95236 bp, 72 predicted proteins | sample 3176221 | NCBI WGS metagenome assembly SXGT01 (sample SAMN11356862, study PRJNA531348) | freshwater metagenome | isolation source: freshwater sample F1-120 | place: China: Fuxian Lake, Yuxi | collected 2017-12-25 | reverse complement strand
CGCGCCGGTCGTTCCGACGATGCTCGCGGCGAGCGTGCCCGCGCCGAGGAGGAGTGCGTTGTGGAAAGGCGTGCCACGGAGAGGGGTCTCGATGCGAATGCTCCCGGCGACTACAAAGAGCGAAAGCAGCAGCACGATGAATGGCACGAACTCAAAAAGCACGGCGTGCTCGAGTCGAGTTGCCGCGACAGCAGTGCCATCGACCGCTACGCCGTAGCCCACAGCGAGGATTGCCATCATCAGCGACACGGCATATCGATGAAGGTTGGATTCCCACCAATGCGCCGATACGCGCAAGAGCGGCAGCGTTGCAATCGCGAGGAGCAGCAGCACAAACGGCGCGACACCGATCGGCCATGTCGCCGACGGCGCGGCATCCGCGTGAGGCAGGTCTGCCTGAATGAATCCTGCCAAGCACAATAGACCGAGCAGGGCAGTACTCCCGAGGAGGACGAATGCAACGATTGCTCGACTTGGCGCAAGCAAGCCGATTGGTTCCGATTCGGATGTCTTGGCTTGGGAGATCGGTGAACCCTCGTGCACACTGCTAAGGTATCGGCTTCACGCGATCATGCCAGCCTTGTCGATGGATACGCTTCGCACTCATGGCAATCATCGCGCTCATTCCCATCTGTAGTGCCCTGCTCGCGGCGCAAGATTGTCCGCTTCACGCACAACCCTTGCGGCAGTTGGAACGACTCGATGGGGCGTGCGCGACTGCGTGGATTCCCGATGCATTGCGGCGCGCGCTCGGGATCGCCCTTGATGGGGAAGTATTGCTCGTCGCGAGTGGTGAGAGCAACGCTGTTTTCGCGTGGTCGCAGGGCAACGCCGCCACACGAGTCGAGAGTATCGGCGCCTTGAAGTGGCCCGTCGCGATGGCGAGTGATGAAGAGGCACTCCTGATTGCTGAGCGAGGCGCCGGAAGTATCGCGATCTTTCACGGGGAGGCACGGCTGACCCTTGGGGAAGGAGTGCTCAGAACACCCTGTGCAATCGCCGTGGATGGAACGCTCGTTGCGGTGGCCGACGACGGACTTGGGGCGGTTGTCGTCTTCGATCTCTCGGCGAAGGACAACGCAGTCATCGCGCGACATGAAGGCACGCGCCCGTCCGGTGTCGCGTTCGATGGACTTGGGAATCTCTGGTGGAGCGACGCCGCACAGCACACGCTCCATCAAGTTGCGGATCACGGGCGCGCCGCGTCGAGGCAGATTGGCGAGCGCGGTTCCTTCCCTGACCAGTACACCGAGCCGCGCGCGCTTGCCGCTCGGGGCGAGTGCCTCTTCGTCGCGGATCACTTGAATCATCGCATCGCGATTCTGAGTGCGCGCAGCGGAGCATTCCTGGGTTATTGGGGGATGCATGCGGTCGTGCCCAGGCAAGGTGACGGACGGATTCACTATCCCGACTCGATTTCACTCAATGGCAGCGGAACCGTCGCAGCGATTGCGGAGGGATTTGAGGATCGCGTGCAGTTGTTCACAACCGGCGGCGCGGCGCCTGTCGACGACGGACTCGGCAGTGGAAAGGGAGCGGTTTCAAGCCACTTTGGAAGTGAGGTTGCGGGCGCGGGCGGGCTCCTCGCGATGCATGAGCCAGAGACTGGCGCGATCATTCTTTTCGATGCGAACAATTCGCCTCCCTACAACATTGCCACCGTGGGCGCGAGTGGGGCGAGCCCTGGTCGATATCCCTCGGTGAGTGCACTCGCGGTGACGACCGACGGATCTCGATTCGTGGTTGCGGATGAGTCGCGAAGCGTCCTTGATATCTGGTCGTGTGCCATTGATCGCACGAAGCCTCTCTTCTGGGATGCGTTCGGCGCGAAGCTCGTTCGTTCACTCGACCTCACACAGGTGCGTGAAGCGGTGGATGGCGTCGCGCTCTCCCGAACGCCTCGCATCGTTGACCTGGAGTGCGGCGTCAATGTCATCTTTGCGCTCGACGCAGTGAACCGCGCGGTGCTCGTGTTCGACCTCGATTTTCGGCTACTGCAAATCTGCCCACTGCCGCACGAAGCGCGGGATGTCGTGGAGTTTTGCCATGTCGGCGATGGACTCGTTGTTGCGGATCCTGGACTTGGTTGCCTGTGGATTCGGGAGTCGAACACGGATTGGCGCCAAGTCACCGCGCTCAAAGGAAGCTCAACGGCGGTGGCGTTGGTGCGACCGATGGGGGTCGGCAGCACGACGGCGCGGGAACTTGTGGTCAGCGACGCCGCACGCGATTGCCTCTATGTTTGTGCGCCGAGCACTTCGGTGCGCGTCTGCACTGATTTCGAACGGACCATCGGGACGCGCGGAGAGCTCGATGAGGAGTTCTGGCTGCCACTGAGCATCGCGCCACTCGGTGATGGATTCACCGTGGTCGATCGAGGCAATCACCGGTTCCAAATCTTCGACCGCGATGGGCGTTGGTCGTTGACGACTTCGTTGAGTCGCTTCTACACCCGCAAGCGGACTCCAGCGACCGACACAACGGGTAACGAATCATGAAACGCTGTGCGCGTCCCCTTTTCTCTCCCTTTCTTCATGTGTGTGCCATGACCTTTTTCTTCGCGTGCGGAGGCAGCGCGCAGCCGAGTTCGCCAGAGGGTGCGTCCACCGATGGCGAGTGGGTGTCGGGTGTGAGCGCGGATGGGAGTTATGTCGTGAAGTGGCGAGTCATCGGTGGGACGATTCCGCGAGCGGATCCCTTCGATGTTGAGATTCGCATTACCGATGCCAAAGGCAACCCATCCGACGCTTGGTGCACCATCGACGCGGAAATGCCTGAGCACGGTCACGGGATGAATGTTGTGCCCCAAATGCAGCGCACGGCCGAGGGCCATTTTCTTGCGAAGGGGTTGCTGCTTCACATGCCTGGTCGATGGTCGATCTTGATCGACGCGAGAATCGGTGCGGTCACCGAGCGCACACAGTTTCTCTATGTCATGCCATGAGGTTGCCTTCATGATGCCGAGTGCTCCTTTCAAGCGACCGAATCTGCTCACCCGGATTCCTCTCTTTCTGTGCGGCCTCGGCATGTTCTACTTGATCGCGATTTATTCGCGACCGACTGAGGCACAGCTTCAACACATGCGATTGGTGAAGTCGCTCGAGCCATTCCTCGAACGCGCATCGCTGCCCGTGGATCGCACGAATCGTTGGTCGGATGACGATCGTGCCGCCGCGTTTGGAAAAATGCTCTTTGGCGATGTTCGTTTTTCTTCGAGTGGGGAGGTCAGTTGTGCGACTTGCCATGATCCCACTCGTTCGTTTACGGATGGCAAGCGCGTTGCCGTTGGCGTGGGAACTGGAACGCGAAACACGCCGACCGTGCTCGGCAGCGCGCGGCAACGCTGGCAGACTTGGGACGGCCGCGCGGACACACTGTGGTCGCAGGCCGCCGAGCCGATGGAAAGCGCTGTTGAAATGAACTTCGATCGCGTGAGCGCGGTGCAGCTTGTCCGAGCCGACCCGGACTTGCTTGCTGCATACGAGAATGCGTTCGGCGCGATGCCGCTCGGACTGCCGCCGCCAGACTGGAATCAGAAGGCGCGTCCAGTTCGCGAGGGCGCTCCCGCCGATGCGCTCTCGCTCGCGTGGGATTCGCTCGTTCCGTCGCGACGCGAAGCGATCGACGAAGTTTTCTCGCGCATGATGAAGTCGCTCGGCGCGTTCCAACGAACACTCGATGCGCAGCCCTCTCGCTTCGATCAGTATGCGACGGCAGTCTGTGCGCGGGACGACGCCGGGGCGAAGGTGCTCACGGAATCCGAAGCACGCGGATGGATCGTGTTTCATGAAGTCGCGAAGTGCGATCAATGCCACTCAGGTGTGGAGTTCACCGATGGCGAGTTTCATAATCTCGGCCTGCCTGGGGCGGATGGTCGACTGCCGGATGATCGAGGGCGACACGCGGCGATTCCGAAGTTGAAGAGCGATCCCTTCAGTTCAGCGGGCGCGTTTAGCGACGATGCAAACGGAAAGCAGGCAACGCTTGTGCGCGGATTGAAATCCGATCCGGAATCGTGGGGGCAGATGCGAACGCCGAGCTTGCGCAATGTTGGACTCACCGCGCCATATATGCACGATGGCCGGTTCGCGACGCTTGAGGAAGTGGTGCAGTTTTACGACCTCCTCGAAGGTGCGGTCGCGCTCGATCATCATCGTGAGTCCGTGCTGCGCCCACTCGGGCTAAGTGATGGCGAGAAGGCGGACCTCGTTGCGTTCCTTCGCGCGCTCGGTGGGACGACGCGGCCGGTCGAAAACTGAGGCTGTGGGCGATTGCAAACATCTCCGCGAGCCAAAAAAGAGGTGAGGAAATCTCGATTTACCTTCCATCACGCCGAGCGCCCGATACATTTATGCAGTCCCCGTGCATCGAGGCAAGGTTTCTCGCCCAGGTCTCCGTCGGAGCCGGCATCGTTCCTCGAACCACCCCGTCTGGGAGTCTGTTTCGGAGTCATTCATGAAAGTTCGCCTCGCCCACGCCGTCACTCTTCTTGCCGCCGCAGCCATGGTCGTCATCCCGACCTTCGCACACGAAGGCGACGGAAAAGCCCGCGATCGCCAGAAACCTGTCTATGGTCCGGTCTACCGACAGTCCGAGGGCGGCGTCGCCGGTGGAACCTTTTCGGCCAGTGGCGTTGCGCTTAAGAGTTGGTTTCCCTTGAACACGCTCGACTCGGCGGCGACGAGTGGCAATAGCTGTTGGGGATACATCTCACCGGCAGGTCGCGAGTACGCAATCATCGGAATCTCAAGCGGAACGGCGTGGGTTGAAGTGACCGATCCGGCGAACGCGCAGCTTCGAGCGTTTCGCACCGGCCCTACAAGTCTCTGGCGAGACATGCGCGTTTTCGGCACGACCTGCTACTGCGCTTCCGAAGGCGGAAGCGGAATCCAGATTTTCGATATGTCGCAATTGGACGCGTCGGGCAACGTCACGGTGCTTGGCACGATCAATACGCCCACTGGCACCAACGCCGCGACGCACACGCTCGCGGTCGACACCGTGAGTGGAACACTTTTTCGCGCTGGTGGAGGTTCCAACGGCATTCGCATGTACGACCTGAACACGACTCCGGGGAATCCCCCTTATGTCGGCGCGTGGTCGTCGGTTTATGTGCATGAGATGACCCCGCACACATACACCACCGGTGTCTACGCCGGCAAGCAGATCGCATTCTGCTGCGGCGGCGGCAATGGCGGCAATGCGAATACGGGCCTCTACATTGTGGATGTCACGAATAAGGCCGCGCCCGTGCAACTCGGTTTCGTCACCTATCCCGGCGCTCGCTACTGCCATCAAGGTTGGCTCAGCGAGGATCTGAAGTACTTCTATATCAACGACGAACTTGACGAGGGGAACACGACGACAACCTGCGACACGATCATCATCAATGTGCAGTCCCTGACTGCGCCGACATTCGTGGGCAAGTTCACCAACGGTAATCCATCGATCGGTCACAACCTGTTCACGCGGGGCAACCTCCTCTTGGAAGCGAACTACCGCTCCGGCATGCGAGTGTTCGACCTCGGCGTCAGTGCAACTGCGCCGCCAGAAGTTGCGTACTTCGATACCTATCCTGCCAACGACGCTGCAAACTTCAACGGCTTGTGGAATGTCTGGCCATACTTCCCGAGCGGCACGATCATCGGCAGCGACCTCGAGCGTGGGCTCTTTGTGTGGCGACTGCAAGTGGACGCTGCAAACTTTGAACTCGTTGGCACTGCGCCAACCTTTGTGAGTCCGCTCGGAACCTCCAGCATCGACATGCGCGTCTTCGCCGGTGCGGGACAATCGATCAATCCGTCGTCGGTCAAGATGAGCATCACAGGCTCGAATGGATCTGCTGTGCAAGTTCCGATGACGTCGCTGGGCGCAGATGTCTACCGCGCTGTGTTTCCGGCTGATGACTGCACGACGCTTGCGTCGTATACCTTTACGGCGTCGAACAACGCGGGCGATTCCTCCACCGACCTCAACATCCGGACCACGACCTACGCACTGGGTTCGATTGAAGTCTCGCTTGATGCGTTTGAGACAAATCTCGGTTGGACGGGCGGCGTGGCTGGAGACACCGCCACCGCGGGTCAGTGGACCCGTGCCGATCCGGTCGGAACCACCGCGCAGCCCGAGGAGGATCATTCGATCGTGGGCACGCTGTGTTGGATCACGGGCAACGGCGCGGTGGGTGGCGGCGTGGGTGCGGCGGATGTCGATGGCGGAACGACAACGCTCCTCAGCCCCGCCATCAATCTTCTTGGCTACGACGAGCCGATGATCGCCTATCACCGTTGGTACTCCAACAACCAAGGCGCCTCGGCGGGCCTTGATTCGATGCCTGTGGAGATCTCGGGCGATAACGGCGTGACTTGGGTGCAGCTCGAACTCGTCACCGACAATGCGGGCGCGTGGGTTCGCAAGGCATTCCGCGTCCGCGACTTCATCACCCCAACCGCGCAAGTTCGAGTTCGCTTCGTCGCACGGGATCTCGATAGTGGAAGCGTCGTCGAGGCGGGCCTCGATGACTTCCATGTCTTTAACCTCGATTGTCCGAATGCGCTGCTTGGCGACCTCAACTCGGATGGCGCTGTGAACGCCGCGGATCTCACCATCATGCTCAATGCTTGGGGGACTGCTAATGCGAGCGCAGACCTTTCCGGGAACGGCGCTGTCGGTGCAGAAGATATATCGATGCTTCTCAATGGCTGGACTGGCTGATTCCTCCATCAACTTCAGCTAGTGTGCGCGCGTGCAAGACGCAACCTCTTTCAGCCTTTGCGCCGTCCGTGCTCTTGGAGTTCCACTCCTCGCGCTGACGGCGCTTTCTTTCGGAGCGACGCAGCAGTCGCCTTCCGCCGCAACGAACAAAGGATTCAAGGTGTCCCTCCATGGTTGGACAGGAGAGCTTGAGTTTGTTCCGTTTACAGCTGCTGACGGATCAACGAAGTATGTTTCGACGATCGAGATTCCGTGGGACCTATTCGATGTGTTCGTCTTCTCGCTCGATGAGAAGTCCGCGACGGAGGCGTCCAAGGCGGTCACGAAGCCGACGAAGCCCTATGTCGCGGCGGATCGCGGATTTGGCCACGCCGGATTTCCGGCGATTTCCCTGAGTCACAAGAATGCCACGCAGTGCGCGGCGTGGATTGGCGCAAAGGCGAGTATCGGCGCACGACTTCCAAGCGAGGCCGAATGGCGATTGATCTGCGCACAGGCGAAGATTCCAGCCGACTCGATCGCGGAGTACGCATGGACCGTGGAGAACTCTCCGGACACGACGCACAAGTGTGCGAAAAAGAAAGCAGACGCACTCGGATGCTTTGACCTCTACGGCAACGCGGGCGAATGGGTGAACGACGCCGAGCACGCGCGCATGATGGGTGGGTCTTTTCAAGACACGCGCGATTCGGTTGGATGCGCGAGCGTGTTGACGCCGACCGAAGATTGGAATGCAAGTGATCCCCAGTTTCCCAAGTCCGTTTGGTGGCTCGCGGATGGGCCGTTCTGTGGATTTCGCGTGGTGAGTGATACCGCCCCACAGCGCACGAAGGAATGAACCCCGAGACCGATCGAACGAGAAGGAAGCTCGCAATGACGATGAACCCATCCCGCCGGACATTCTTCACGACAGGCATTGGTGCGACGCTTGCAGCGACTCTTGCCGTGCCAACCGCCTTCTCGTTCCTCGGGCGCAACGCGCTCGCGCAAGAGGGCGGCGCGGCTCCGATGAAGTTGCGCATCGCGGTGATCGGGTGCGGTGGTCGCGGGACCGGCGCGATGTTCAACGCGATTGAGGCGGGGAAGTCGAGTGGGTACGAGGTGGAGGTCGTTGCTCTGGGCGATCTCTTCCTCGAACGAGCTGCCCGAGCCAACGAGGGGCTCGTCAAAGCGGGGCATCATGAAGTTTCCGCGCAAAGTGTTTTCACCGGTTTCGATGCCTACAAGCAGGTGTGCGCAAGCAACTGCGACCTCGTCATCCTCGCCACGCCGCCAGGCTTCCGATCCATTCACTTCGCAGCTGCGGTGGACGCGCACAAACACGTTTTTACGGAGAAGCCGGTCGCGGTCGATGGTCCTGGGATCCGACGATTCCTCGCCGCCGCAGCGAAAAGTAAGGAACTCGGTCTGAAGGTCGTTGCCGGAACGCAGCGGCGCCATGAGCAGTGCTACATCGAGGCGATGGCGCGCATTCACGGTGGCGACATCGGCAAGGTCATGGCCGCGCGTTGCTACTGGAACATGGGCAGCCTTTGGAATGTTGCGCCCGATGCGTCGAAGACTGATGTCGAGAATCAGGTGCGCAACTGGCTGTATCACGCGTGGCTTTCGGGCGATCACATCGTCGAGCAGCATGTGCACCAACTCGATGTGATGCAGTGGGTGATGCAGGCGGACCCCATGCTCGTGCGAGGTGTTGGTGGACGACAGTCGCGCACGGACACGCAGTTGTACGGACACATCTTTGATCACTTTGGATTGGAGTATGTCTATCCCAATGATCGATTCGTGTTGAGCATGTGTCGGCAGCAGGATGGAACGGACGGCAAGGTCGAGGAACTCATCACAGGCAGCGAAGGAACCGCCTCGTTGCAGTCGGGCGCCGCTTCGATCACGGGTCCGAAGCCCTGGAGGTTTGGTGGCAAGCAGACTGGACCATACTTGCAGGAACACATCGACCTGCAGAATGCCATCCGCAACAACCTTCCTGTCAACGAGGGAGAGCAAGTCGCCAAGAGCACGCTCGTGGCAATCATGGGCCGTATGGCGGCGTACTCCGGCAAGGAAGTCACTTGGGAGCAGGCACTGCACTCTCAGGAAGAACTGATGCCAGAGTCCGTCGAGTTCGGATCACGCCCGCAAGCGCCCGTTGCGATTCCTGGCAAGAGCGGATGACTCACGCGCACACGAAAGCGCGCGAACAGCTCGCCCAGCCTGACTAGGCTCGCGAGGCGCGAGCTTGTGAGCTTCCGGCAGTGAATCCACTTGCCCACGCCCACTGAAAATTGAATCCGCCGATGCGGCCGTCCACATCAAGGATCTCACCGGCGAGATACAGGCCTCGTTGGAGTTTTGATTCCATCGTCGAGAGGTCGATTTCACCGAGTGGCACGCCGCCTGCCGTGGCTTCGGCATAAGTGAATCCGCGATCGCCGATGACTTCGAGTTGCATCTCCGTGAGTGCGCGAACAAGCGAGAGTCGTCGCTCTCTGGGAAGTTGTTGCGGTGTGATGGATGGATCGATGCGAACCTCTTGCAAGAGCGCCCGCGCGAATCGCTCGGGTAGGAGTTCGCGCAGGACATGGAGGACGCTCACGCCTTTGGATGCCACGAGCACGGCGTCGAGTGTGTCTTCGCGGTGCCTCGGCAACCAGTTCACGCGCAGGGTGGTGCGAGGTTCGAGCATGCGCGCATGCGTCCAATGTCGAGAAATGTCGAGTGCGGCTGGTCCGCTCAAGCCGAAATGCGTGGCGAGCATCGCGCCGCGCACGAGGTGCGACTTCGCTTGACCGGGGAATCTGAAAGGCGCGCCGGATGGCAGGATCAGCGAGAGTTCGACATCGAGCGCGAGCCCGCTGAGCGCGAGAAGCCAGTGCGATGCCGGAAGTAGCAGGGGTGCGAGCGCGGGAACGATGTGCGGAGTCAATGTGTGGCCAAACGCAGTCGCGAAGCTGAATCCCGCGCCATCTGATCCTGATTTGGGCAGTGCCTTGCCTCCGGTTGCGAGCAGTACGCGTCGCGCGGTGAACGCGAGGGTCTCGGTTGTGGCGACGAAATGCATCTGCATCGCATCGAAGCGCAGGCATTCGACGCGAGCCGGATGCTGTAAGGCGACTCCAGCTTCAGAGCAACCGCGCAGGAGCGCTTCGAGAACTGTCTTGGCCGAATCCGTGGTGGGAAAGAGTTTCCCGGTGTCCTCTTGTTTCAACTCAACGCCGAGCGCGCGAAAGAACGCAATCGTCTCCCGCACCGGGAATCGCTGCAGCACCTTGCGAATCTGCTGCGGTGTGGCTCCGGCATAGTCTCGCTCACTCACGGCGAAGTGCGTGACATTGCAACGACCGCCACCTGCAACCAAGATCTTGGCGCCGATCTTTCGAGCGCCATCGAGGAGCAAGACCCGTTGCCCAGCGCGCGCGGCGGTGATTGCTGCCATCAGTCCCGCGGCGCCAGCGCCCACGATGAGCAGATCGTGCATCACCGCGTTCGGTTCATTCACGGCTTCGCGGCCTCACGCAACGAGCATCGCATCGTGCAGTCGGTTGCCTTCTGGGCGGTGTAGGTTGCCTGAAGTTCGGTGTCTTCCGCGCCTTGCACAAGAAATCGTGCGAACAACACGCCGCGCGAAGGTACCCCGCGTTCGCAGTCGAGGATGCTTGGTGTGTCGAGTTGCTCGTTGAATGCAAGGTCGAATCGACCGTTGCGGAATCCACTCGCGATCACGCGCGCGCCCGCGGGAACCGTGAGCGAGAGGCGATCGGGCAACCCGATGTGCTTGTCGGCCGCGCGCGCTGTCCGCGACGGAATGAGCGCGTCATTGACGACTTCGAGATCAACCTGCCAGAGCGTACTCCCGAGTCGCTTGATCGATGCGGGACCAAAGTGCAATCGTGGCATCTCTCCAGCGTGGTGCATGGTGAACGCGAAGTTGCGATGGCATTCCTCTTCGAGCATCCAGGATGGTGGAATGCGCGAGCTCCACTTCGTGCCTCCACCGACAAGGACTTCGCCGTGGGTGGGATGAACGGCCTTGGTCAGGGGAGTGCGCGTTTGCTCAAAGCGCAACTTCTCTTCGAACAACTTCGATTGTTCCTTGGTCGGATTCTGTCCATTCTGCATCACGCGCTTGTCAGTCCAAAGTTCATTCGTGAAACTCACGATGCCTAAACTCTCGGCGAGCCAATTCACGAATCCTCCGCGCACGGGGTAGAGATCCGAATGGATAACCATCGACTTGTAGCCCGGAAGCAGCGCCTCGCCGGTGGTCGCGATCGATTCGTACACCGCGCGATCCGCTTGCGGATACTCCGATTCGCGCGTTGCCGCACCAGGTCCGCGCAGGATCATGCCCCCCGCGTTGTGGTATGCCTGCCCTGCCGCGATGTTGGGTCGGGTTTGAATGAAGGCACCAATCGCGCGGCTTTCGGGATAGGAAAAGGGCCAATCGCCCGCGCCATTCTGCACATGGTCGGGGTGCCAATCGGCTGGCCAGTTTCGGTTGAGGTCGTAACCTCCGTTGCTATCTTCGTTGACCAGTCCGTCGCCGTCATTGTCGATGCCCTCCATGCCCGCCATCGACCAACCGCCACGCAAGATGCTCCCATCCGCCTTGACTACCGGCGCGACGAACTCCATCTCGTTCGCATCGAGTTCACTCGGTCGATACGCGCCCGTCGGATCGCGTCGCCACATCTGCCCGATCGACCCATCACCATTGATGTCGTCCGGTCCGTCCTCATCGCAAACGCCGTCGCGATCGTCGTCGGTCGGTTGTTGACCAGTGCGCGCAGAACTCGAAGTGTTCAACTTATGGAACCAATCCTGGCGGCCATCGGGATTGGCGCTCGGCACAAAGTAAAAGACACTGCGATCCACCAGTTCGGTGATTGCGAGATTCTTGCCGTAGTGCTCAAGCAAGTACCACGCGGAGTACAGGACCGTCTCGGCGGATTGAATCTCGTTGCCGTGAATGTTCCCGTCGATGTACATCGCGGGTTTGTCGAGCTCTGCCCCCGTGCTGCGCTGCTCGAGGATGCCCACGATGATGGGAAGGCCCAGTGAAGATCGGCCAATCTCAACAACCGTGAAGAGCGTGGGGTACGCGTGTTCGAGCTCCTTCATCTCCGCAACCATCGTCGTCCAATCACGGAAGTGATCAAAGCGAATGGAGGTCTTTGCATCCACGCGCTGCTGCGGCGCGGCGTGCGTGTGGGTAGTCAGAGAGAGGCCAAGCAGTGCTGTCACGCACAAGAGTGTCTGAGTGAAGGAGTTCATCGTGATGCTCCGGAAGCTGGAGGGAAGACAATCTCGCGCTCAATGCTGGTAAGCCCTGGTGCCTCGACGCGCAGTTGCACGCGCTCGCCGGGTTCTCCGAGCATGGTGTAAGAGATGCGTGCGGAGCCGCCCGCCGCAATGCGATCGATGCGCTCGACCGGCTTTCCGCTCAGCAGCCTCGAAGGAGCGAGAGAGGTTCGCACGAGGATGGGTGGTCGTGCGCGTGCCACCGTATCCATCTTCGTGGTGGTGGGGAGTCCCCCGGCATTGACGAGCACGAGGTCGACTTTGAGCAGTCCGTCTGCGAGTGGAGTCGCCGTGAGCGACCCGAGTTCGATGCGTGGAAGAAGCGCGAGTATCGCCTTTGCACCTTCACCTTGCGCTGTTGCGATCTTGGCGGCGTCAAGCGCGGAGGGTTGCTCTCGGAAGAACGGGCGCCATCCTCCAATCTCCACAGGTCCGAGTTCGGGATGTTGAAAGGGTTGCCACGCGATGAATCCGGCTCCGGCAAACACCCGGTCGGAGTACTCCAACCACGCTTGCTGCTCGGCATCACCTGTTGCGACAACCGGCGGCGCACCTTCGACGGCCTTCGGTGCGTCTGGTCTTGCGTGCGCGCTCGTCGTAACGGCCGCAATGCCGCGATGATTGGCAAGCCAGAGGACGAGGGAGCCCGCGAGATCAGCGTGGGCGATGTCGATTGCCTTCTCGCACCGAGACCCATCCTTCCATGCCTTCGCGATCTCTTTGTACGACGCATGATCATCCGTGTGATAGATGGAAGGCGTGCTCCCAGAGGAATCTTTGTCCTGCGATTCAGGGAACTCAGCGAGCGTGTCGGCGACGCCGAAGATCAATGCGGTGGTGATCTCGGGATGCGACGCGATGAACTCGGCGAACGCCAGCGACTCAACGGCGCTGAGCGGATACGCGCCCGCGTCAGTCGCGAACTCTGGCCAACGATGGGGGAAGTTTCGATCCAAGTCGGTACCGCCCACGCTGTCTTCCGCGACTCGCCCGTCGCCATCAAGATCGCGACCTTCGACGAAGTACTCATGCGTGGCGTGCTCGTGCTTCTTCGGGTCTGGCGTGCGAACGATGCGAGCATCGACGCTATCAATAAGGTGGGTCGGTGCGCGACCAACGCGCGCAGGCAGGCGCATCATCGTGATGAGACCATCACCATTGACATCCTGCGCCGCATCCTCGTCCATCGCGCCATCACGATCATCATCCATTGCCGTTGCATTGCTGGATCGGATCGCGCGCGTCGAATGCGCCAACGCGCGCGCATCGGGATTGAGCACCGGAATGACAATGAGGTTGCCATGTTCGAGCGCGGATCGGTCGCCTGCGAGGACCGCCTGCGCGGCTGCGACGGCGCATTGCGCCGAGAAGAGATGCACACCATCAAGACCGCCAACGATGAGCATGGTCGGACGCGCAGTGGCATTCGGCTTCGCAATCGTCCACGCCTCAAGCGGTGCGCCGAGCGCGGACTTGCCGAAGGTTTGTTTCTGTATCCACGCCCCGTCGTTCGTGGTGAGCAGTTCCAAAGGCGCGAGGATTGCCTCGTCGGAGAGGAAATCGATCGGTGCCGAAAGGGAAGGCGGTCCGGGCGCGGGCACTTCCGGAGGGGACGGCGCGGGGGCTGGGACATCCTGCGAGTTCGCGCCGGAAGCGAGGGACGCGATGCAGGCGCAGAGTAGTGAGAGCGTCAACATAGTGAATAGCAACCGGATTAGAGGCCCTGATCGACGAGGCTGTCTTTGAGCATGTAGAGACCTACGAGCCAACTTTCAACAATGTAGGGCTCGACTTCGAATCTCCCTTCGACTGATCCATACGCCATCGCGTGTCGTTGCGAACGGGGGATCGCGGAGTGCAATTGCACTTCCACGGCGTCGTAAGGCGTGGGTGGCACGCCGATGCAGCAGCCATCCCATTGATTCAGCATGACGAGGCACTCGGAACTCGTGGGTGCTACCAGTGGAAACGCGAGGTATCCCGCAATGCGAAGTTGCTTGCCGTGCAGGAGCAAGATTCGTTCTGGAAAGCCAAAGTCCTGCACGCGCGGCGTGTAGGTGTCCGCCGCACTCGCGAGGAATTCCCAACTCACGCAGTACGGATCATCGATCGTTCCTTTGCCGGTGATTCTCCAAACATCATCGGCGACGATCGTTCCATCCGCGAGGCTTTCGAACTTGGACGGAATGACGCGCATCTTCCCTTCCGTAATCGCGGTCGGTGCGCCGACCACGAGCGTCGTCAGCGGAGTACGCGCTTGTTCGGCGATCGTTGCGGTGTCGTCTGAGGGAGTGGGACTTGGCATCGCGCGCGCGGCACTCGCGGCGCCCAATTCGGTGCTCAGGGCGTTCGCCGCGGGCGTTGGGCTAGGCGCGGTCGTCTTCGGCGGATCGTCGATCGCTGCAGCCGCATTGGCGAGCAGTGCATCCTCCTGCGAACGAGCGCTCGCGTTCATGCGAGTCGGAGCATCGGCCTGCAAAAACACATAGAGCGCGCCGAGCACGAGCAGGAGAGCGATGGTCCACGCGAACTTCATAGAGCCTTGAACATGTGTGCCGCAAGCCTATCCGAGTGGTCGCAGTTGCTTCGAGACACTTGTGCGATACGCGAGCGTCGCGGGGACGAGTCCCGCGAGCGCAGCGAGAAGCACGGCGCCAGCGGCCACGAGGATAGAGGCGCGCGGATCAAAGTCCGCGGAAATGATGAGGCCGAGACTCGCGCGAATCCACGCAGTCGCGAGATGCAATGCAACCGCAGAAACGAGTATTCCCGCTGCCGCTCCCGCGAGACCAATGAGCATCGCCTCCGTGAGGACGATGCCGAAGACGCGCGCACGACTGGCACCAAGGACTCGCAGAATCGCGATCTGCCGACGGCGCTCGGCCATGGAATTCACCATCGAGAGCAGAATCGCCACGGCGCTTGACGCGAGCGTTGCGATCGCGAGCGCAACGAAGATGCCATCGATGTTCGAGACGATCGCGAAGAGTTTGTCGATCTGATCAGCAGGTTGCGCGACGGTGATGGAAGTGTCGCGGCGAAGCGTGTCGAAGACTTGTTGGAGCGCGCCGGACACACTTGAGCCGCTCCGCGTGGGGAGTCGCAGGAGTAGGCCGGTGATCTTTCGATCGTCGTCGAGTAGATCCGCCGCCGTCACCTTGCCCTCGATCCCTTCGCGCTCGCGCCGATCGTGAGCGTGCAGAATCCACGAGCTCTCGAGCGAAACGAAGAGCGCGCGATCGTGCGCAGACCCAGTGGCGTCAAGAATGCCGACGACTTCAAACTCGTACTCGCGATGCACATGTCCTTCGTGCGCGCTTGCGTCCGCGCTCCCTTCACGCGACGAGCCTGATCCATGCGTGAGCACGATCTTGGCGCCTAGGCGAAGTCCTGTCTCACGCGCGGCGGCGGCGCCGAGCACCACCTGCATGTTTTCGTCGAAGAACTTGCCGCTCGCGAGTGACCACGGTTCGCCGAGCGTTGGCTCAAACTTCGCAAAAAACTCTGGCGTCGTCGCAAGGACGGGAAATCCTCGGTAACTATCGCCAAGTTGTGTCTCGACGACGAAGTCCCATGGGAATGACTGCCGAAGCTCGGTGACCTTGGCTCGCGAGAGTGGCGCGCGCGGCGGGTTCGCGTAGAAAAGTCCATTGAGAACGGCGACGAGTGGGCTCTGATCGGCGCTCACGAGGAGGTGCGCATTGCCACTGCCTCGCTCGAATGCCGCCTTGCCAGCGTTTCGAAGTGCGAGGATCGAGAGGAGGAGTCCGGCGCTCGTCGCCACCAGCAGTGCGGTGACGATGGTGGAGAAAAGTCGAAGCCGAAGGCTTCGCAGCACGATGGTGAAATCGGTCATCGTGTTACCTGCTCTCTCGCGAGCAACGCGAGTTGCTCGACGCGGGCGAAGAGGGGGACGAGCGAGGGATCATGGCTCACCACCAAGAGTGCTGCGCCTTCGGCAAGACAGTGCTCGCGGAGCAGGGCGATCGCAACGCGGGCGTTTTCTGGGTCGAGGCTCGCCGTGGGTTCATCGGCAAGGACCAGAGCCGGTTTGCAAACCAACGCACGCGCGATTGCCACTCGCTGCTGTTGGCCAACGGAAAGTTCTTCGACTCGCGCATGCCCCGATTCGATGCCGAGCTTCGCGAGCAACTCCGTACTTCGATCCATCCACTCCGCCTTGGGAATCGCGCTGAACATCAGGGCGACCAGGAGGTTTTCGAGCGCGCTAAACCCAGCGAGAAGATTGAATGTTTGAAAGACGAAGCCTAACTTCGCGCCGCGGAGGAGATCGCGGTTCGTGGAAGGCGCAAAGAGATCAATCCCATCGATGTGGATCGATCCGTGTTGTGGCTCGAGAAGCCCTGCGACAAGCTGCAGAAAGGTACTTTTTCCACCACCGGAGCGCCCGACCAAGAGGCACTCACTCGCACGAGAAAGTTCAAACGCGTCGATTCCAAGGTGAAAGCTCGGCGTTCCTGTTCGCGCGGGGTACTCGAACGAGAGCGCTTGAATGGAAAGTGCGCACGGCGGGTTGGGAGCGCTTACTGCAGGAGGCATGAGAGGGTCATAGTAGGGCTTCGTCCTCTGCGCGTTGCGATGTGGCAACGATAGAATGCATGCGTTCTCGAACCGGCAATCGAAGGAGTGATTCCGATGACTGAGGTATCAACCAAGCACGTCGAGCGGGTCTTTGTGCCTGTGAATGGGTGGCTCGTCTTTCCCCTCCATATGGCGCTCGTCGCAGGTGCGATCTTTTACTTTGCGGTGGCGATTCGCGAGACAGGTCGACCTCCACTCGTTCCCGCGATCGTTGGCGGCGCGTTCTGCGTGCTCGCGTGGCTGACATGCTTCCTCGGCTACTTCATCGTTTCACCGGGCGACAGCCGCGCGATTCTCTTCTTCGGAAACTACTGCGGCACCGTTCGGCGCGTTGGTTTCTATTGGGTGAAACCATTCTCAAGCAAGCGGCGGGTGAGCCTGCGCGTGCGAACCTTTGAAACGGGGAGTTCTGTCGGCAGTGATGTCACCAATCCTGCGACGGGGCAAGTGTTGAGCAAGGGCGTTCGAACCCGTGGGCATCCCATCAAGGTGAATGATCGCGACGGCAATCCGATTGAGATCGCGGCAGTGGTCGTGTGGCAGGTGATTGACACGGCGCAGGCACTCTTCGATGTTGACGACTACGCCGGCTTCGTCGAGGTTCAAGCGGAGAGCGCGCTCCGAAATCTCGCGAGCCAGTTTCACTACGACGCGCCCGACGATCATGACACGCCCAGCCTTCGCGGCAACACCGATGTGATTGGCGGCAAGCTTCGCGATGAGTTGCATCAGCGGCTCGCACAGGCTGGCGTTGAAGTCCTTGAAGCGCGCATTAGCAGCCTCGCCTACGCGCCGGAGATTGCCGCGGTCATGCTGCGCCGCCAACAAGCAACGGCAGTCGTCGCCGCAAGAACCAAGATTGTCGAGGGCGCGGTCGGCATGGTCGAGATGGCGCTCCATCAACTTGAGGCGCGCAAGATTGCTGCCTTCAGCGATACCGACCGAGTGCGCATGGTTTCGAACCTGCTTGTGGTGCTCTGCGGTGAAACCAACGCCCAGCCGGTCGTCCAAGCAGGAGCCAGCTAACGAATGCCCCAGCGTCGATTTCGCGTCTTCGTTCTATCGTTTGGATCAGCGGGACTCACGCTCGTTGCCTCGTGCAGTGCGCCACCGGTTTCTACTCCCCCAATCGAGAGCGGATATCGCACGGTCATGGACCCACAAACGATGATGGGGGTCACGCATGAGGATGGTCGTGCTCCAGAGGGTTGGGTGACCGAAGGCGACGCACTGCGACACGCGGGCGGTGCACCGATTGCCGCGCCACTGGGCTCGAAGGATTTCGAACTCACCTGTCAATGGAAATCAAGCGGCAGCACGACGCCGGCCATCGATGTGTTGGTGAGTTCGGACCTCCGCGCGAAGCAGCAAGCGAAGTCGGCCAATCGAATTCTGAACTACGCCCAGCAATTGCCTCGCGCCCCACAACCGCTCGCGGTGGGTTCTTGGAACGAAGTTCGGATCCGCGTGGTCGGAGGCGATGTCTCGATGTGGCTCAACGGCGTGCAGCATCCGACCACATCCAAACTTGCGCCCGGGGAGCGGCACCTTCGATTGGAAGGCGGGCCGGATCCGGTGTGGTTTCAACAGGTGTTGATGCGTGAAGTTGCGGGCACGGACGGATTGCCGCCAACGACCGTTGCGGATTGAACGACAACAGGCGGACACGGGTGTGTCCGCCTGTCATCTGGATCGGCCCTCAATCACGAAACTCTGCCTCAACGATTCAGACTGGACACGGCGCTTGGCTCTCCTCCGCGCGCCGTTGCGTGGTCGTCCATGAGAATCTTCTCTCCTGCGTGTCTTGCTGAAGTTCCGGCCGAAGACGGTTGCGCGGTTGCGCATGCTTGTGCGATCACTCCCACTGATCGCGTGAATCTGGTCGTTCGTCATCCCCGCGCTGCCGCTTCTCATGTTCGCGTGCGCTCGCTTCGAGCATCCGTCGAAGGTAAGCGTTCTCGCGTCGCGTGGCTTCGAGATCAAACACGAGGTACTTCACGGAGAGCCGAAGGTAGTCGAGTGCTTCCTGAAGCTCGCCCACCGACTGCTGCACCTGAGTTCGGCGCACGGCGGTCGCATCGGTGGATTCAGTCGTTGCTCGCTCAACAGCCGGGAGGTCCCGAATGCGATCGAGGATTTGGTTCATCTTCTCTTGGAATGTCATTTCGTCCATGTTCTTCACTCCTTCATCTTCAGTTGTGCTGGCTCCCCGCATCATGCGGACTGAAGAACAAGTACCCCCGATTTGGGGCTTGAGAAGTGCTGCCCGTCGAGATTGTGATGGCGCGCATGAAGGAAGGTGGATCTGTAACAGCGTTGCCGAGTAATGGGGGCGCTAGAGCCTCCGGACGATCGCAAGACGGCTCCCATGGCCCGAGCAAGCCCTGCCGCGATGCGTTACGGCACCGTGCGCTGATCCTCAACGAACGAGGTCCAGAATTGGACGAGGTCACGCCAGTACTCCCAAGCGAGAGATTCCTGGCGCTCAAGGTAATCATCGATCGAGACGCGCGCGCGAATAGGTCCTTCTCGCAACTGCCCTTTCAATAACGCTGCAATCCGTCGCTCACATGCCTCCCATGCTTGCGCGCATTCTGCGAATCGCCGTACCACTTGCTTTGCATCGGCTGCGTTGGGACCGAATCGATCGAGCGTGTGCCGACAGGTCGAGTAGGAAGAAAACAGGTCACTCATTGCCGCGTCTCGTTGTTCGAGCGCCCCCGCACGGGTCACACGCATCGCCTCCGAGTCCAACGCATCGTCACTCGTGCGAGCCGCGTCGAAGGTGTCGAGCAAATCCAATCGCGGCAAGAGTCGCACCTCGCGCAATCCCGCTCAAGGTTGACCGCGCGGCCGCCGTTCCACGAGCGCTCCGTCGTGATCGGTACCTCTCTCTCCGGTGCTAGCCTCGAATCGCGCCCACTCGCACCAACATCTTCTTCGCCGCTGGATTTGCCTTGGCGAGAATCGCGTCGATTTGAATGCCGTTTTTCCGTGCTTCGCCTAGGAGTTTCGGCAGATGCGCATCGCGATCCATCACGAAGAGTTTGAAGTGCCCCTCAAGATCCGTTCGCGTAAACCGTGAGAGCGGATCATCTAGTCCACTCTGCGCAACGGCCCAGTCCATCAGACTTGAACCAGTCGGCGAGAATCGATAGAGACCAAGGAGATGCGCCAATCGTTTCTCGAGCGGAAGGAACGGGTCGGTTGCTTCGGGCGGAAGTTCTGACATCGCCGCCTCTGGTTTCTTGGTCGAGATTGCGCCGAGCCATCCGCCATCAGCGGCGTGATGGCGCGCGGCAAAGGTGTGCTCAGGCGCGGCTTCCCCACCCATGATTTCAAGGTCGGCCGCACTCCGCAGAAGTGTCTTGAGTCCGGCGTTCGGAAATCGAATCCAAATGCGCTGATCGACGACGCCGCTACGGGTGAGTGTCTCCACGCGCGTGATGCTGCCAATGCCCCACTCGGGGCGTTGACGATGGCGGATTTGCATGCCTTGGCTCATCATCGCGTGTGCTTCGGACTGGCGGCTCGGAGAAACCTTGAATGGCGACATCGTCTCGACTCTCGAAAGAGAGTTCCCGGAAGTTTCTTACGCTTCGATGCTCCGCGCTCACGCGCAGAAGCAATGCATCACTGCCAAACCTCACCGGAGAGAATCCATGGGAGGCGTGTTCTGTTGCTAGTGTACAGAGTATGACCACAGGTCGTATAGTTTTCCTTGGCGATATCAACGGCGCGCCCGGTCGCATGGTCTTGGAACAACAGTTGCCTACGCTCCGGGAGCGTTACGGCGCGTTTCGCTTGATTGCCAATGCTGAAAACGCGCGCAATGGCTCGGGACTGACGCCCGACCTCTACGAGACCTTTCGTCGGTTCGGCGTCGATGCTATGACGCTTGGGGATCATGTTTACCGCGACGCGCGCATCGTCGCGGCGCTCGAAGATCCGCTCAAGCCGATTGCGCGACCGGCCAATCTTTCCGCTCGGGCGCAAGGGAAGCGGCTCATTCGTCTCTCTGCATGCCCTGCGTTTTCGCGTGACCTCTTCGTCTTCACGCTCCTTGGCCGCGTGCACATGCCAAGTTTGCTCGCGAACGACCCATTCGCCTGCGCCGATGAAATGCTGCAAGCGCTGCCGGAACGCAATCCGATCGTCCTCGTCGAAGCGCACATGGAAGCAACGAGCGAGAAGGGCGCGCTCGCGCGGTACCTTGATGGGCGCGTGGCGGCGGTGCTCGGCACACATACCCATGTAGCGACGGCGGACGCGCGTGTGCTGCGCGGCGGGACGGCATTCATGACCGATGTGGGCATGACTGGCCCGCACGACAGCGTGATCGGACGCAATCCTGAGCAGGTGCTTCGGCACTTTACGAGCGGCATGCATGTGCCATTTGAAATGGGCAGTGGGGGAGAGGCGGTGCAAGGCGCGATGGTCGAAGTCAATCTCGAAACTGGTCGCGCGATGAGCATCGAGCGAATCGATCTTCCCGCGGATCACACCCGCGCGCCCTTCCGCACGATGCACACGCGGCCGTGACTACGCTTCGCGCTTTCCGTATCCACCACCACCTGGCGACTCGACGGTGAAGACACTTCCTGCCGGAAGATCGAGCGCGTGGGTGCCGCCGACGAGTGTTCGTTCCTCGCCATGGGGTGCAATGCAATGCTCGCGACCAGGCGAGCCATTGCTTCCTCCCTCGCGCCCGTGCGGCGCTTGCGAGCGCATCGAGCCGAAGAAGCTGAGCTCCACCGGCGCGAGAAACTCATAACTGCGCACGATGCCGCAGCCGCCACGGTGCAGCCCGTCGCCGCCCGAGCCTTCGCGAAGCGCGTGACGGCGGATGAGCACGCTCGCACGCCGTTCAAGCACATCGATGTCGGTCAAGCGCGTGTTCGACATATGCACATGGACCGCGTCGGCGCCGTCACTCTCAAAGCCCGCGCCCGCGCCACCGCAGAGCGTTTCGTAGACGCTGAAGTCACGCGAACCAAAGAGCACATTGTTCATCGTGGTTTGGCTGTCGGCACTCAGCCCGAGCGCTTCGACCATCGCCGCAACGACATGCTGACTGGTCTCCACATTGCCAGCGACGACCGGCGGGCACTCGGTCGGATCGGTTGCGAAGGCGGGGTGAAGCAGGCCTTGCGGTACGCACAATTCGACTGCGCGAAGGAGGCCCTCATTCATGGGCACCGGCTCTCGCACAAACAATCGCAATGCGTAGAGCACCGCAGCGCGCGTAACGCAGAGCGGCGCGTTGAAGTTCGCGGGATGCACGCCGGATGAGCCGGTGAAGTCGATATGGAGGCGACCATCGGGAAGTTTCGCGATCGCGAGGCGAATGGGAGTTCCATCGTCAAGGTGCCGCTCGACACGACGGGGCGATTCGATTGTTGGAAGCGACGAGTTTTGAATGACGGTTCGGAGGCGCGCCTCGCTCGCATCGAGTTCCCGCTTCGTGCGCGCGGTGAATCCATCCCGACCCTGTTCGCGAGCGAGTGCTGCAACGAGCGCGACGCCATGGCCAAGCGCCGCAAACTGCGCGCTGAGGTCGGCGAGGTTTTCGTCCGGCGCGCGCGACGGAAAGGGTGCGCTCGTGAGTCGATGGCGCAGCGCAGCTTCGTCGAAGTGGCCTCGATCGATCACCGTGATCGGCTCCAGCACGACGCCCTCTTCGGCGAGGCATGTCGCATCGGGGGGGAACGAACCTGGGCGCGTTCCGCCGATCTCCGCGTGATGGGCACGGACGGCGACAAACGCGATGCGCTCGTTGTCGAGATAGACCGGAGCAATGGCCGTGAGATCGGGAAGGTGTGAGCCGCCGAAGGCCGGATGATTGGTGATCGCCACATCACCTTCGTGAAGCGGAAGGACGCGCATCACTTCTCGAACGCAAACGCCGAGCGCCCCCAAGTGCACGGGTAAGTGGGGCGCATTCTGGACAAGCGTCCCATCCGCATCAAGCACCGCGCAAGAAAAGTCAAGGCGGTCGCGGATGTTCGGGCTCAGTGCCGTGCGTTCAAGCAGCTCGCCCATGCCGAGCGCGATGGCCTCGAGTCGAGCGGCAAAGAGTTCCCCCTCAGCCGCGCTTTCACGCGGCGCGACGGGAGTTTTTCGACGCGCGATCAGATCGCCGCTCGCATGCACTTTCGCGGCCCATCCCTCATCGAGGACAACCGTGTCGCCGTGATCAGCGATGAGCATTGGCCCATGGAGGTCGCACCCAAGCGGCAGTGAGTCTCGGCGCACGATGGACGCGTCACGCCACTCTCCGGCGGTATTGCAGCGCGTCGGCGTGGGAGTTGCAGTGGTCTGCACGGTGTCGCTCGGCCGCGCATGCGACCACGCATCGTCGAGCGCGACGCGCACGCTCACGCTTTCGATTTCGAGTGGTCGATGCGGTGCCTCATAGCCGTATCGACGGAGAAATGCTGCAAGGAACTCCGCGCGCATTTCGTTGGTCGATGCATGTGCGACGGCGATCGCACTCTCCTGGCCGCGAAGGCGCAAGAAAACAATCGCGCGATCGGTGATGGAGGGGAGGGTGAGGGTCGTGTGTCCCGTCAGTGCCGCGTGCGCATTCGCGCCTGCGCGCAACACGCTCGCCTCAAGGAGCGGCGCGTTGTCCTCGGAGAGTTCGCACAGCAGCGGGACGGTTGCGAACTGCGCGCTCGTGGACGACGCTACGCCAAGTGCGCAGAGGTATCCCGCATCTCGTGGGAAGATGATCTGTTCGATGTGGAGTCGGTCGGCGATCGCGCAAGCGTGTTGGCCGCCCGCACCGCCGAACGCGATGAGCGTGTGGGTGGACGGGTCGCGCGCGTCGCGGACGGCAAGTCGTTCGATCGCGAGCGCCATGCGCGCGTTGGCAATGTCGAGAAACGCGCAGAGCGCTCGGTGCTGCTGTGCAGTGCTCGCGTTTGCCGTGACAATCCGCTCGAGTGCGCGCTGACTCGCGGTGGTTTGGAGCGCGACACTTCCTACGCGGTGCGGGAGTCGCCCGAGCAGGAGATTCACATCCGTCAGCGTGAGTGGTCCGCCGCGATCCATCGCCGCGGGTCCTGGCATCGCGCCGGCGCTCGTTGGTCCGACTCGGTGTTCTCCATCGACGATCGAGCAGATCGATCCTCCGCCAGACGCAACGGTGTCGATCGCAACCGACGGTGCCGCGACGCAGGCTCGGCCGACGCGGCATTCTTCGCGGCGGGAGATGCGGTCGCCCTCGATGCGCACGACATCGGTGCTCGTTCCGCCCATGTCAAAGCCCAAGGCGTGCGCGAGCGCATGCCGCTTGGCAACCTCGAGCATGGCGGCCGCGCCGCCCGCAGGTCCAGAAAGCAGTGTGTCTCGCGCATAGAAACTGTCGGCGCGCTGCAGGACTCCAGCGCTGGTGAAAATGTGCACGCATGCGCGATGAACGCCGTCGGCCGCGCGATCGACGAAGTCGTTCATCGCCCCCTCGATCGTCGCGTGCACGACAGCGGTTTCGGTGCGCGTCAAGAGTCGGCCATGTCGCGCAAGGTCACTCGCCGCAATGGCGTGAAATCCATCTTCGCGTAACCACTGGCACAACGCTTGCTCGCGTTCATGTTCGAGCGCGTGCGCAAGGCTCACCACAATGGTCTGCGCGCCCTTCGCGCAGAGCGATTGGGCCGCGTTGCGCAATCGATCGCGTGAGACACGAAGCGCGCGTGGCGCGAATGGCAATCGCGCACTCGTGCGCGCCACGCTGCGTTCCGGGATCGCGCACACGAGCGAGGTGAGAACGACCCGAGGCCGAGGCACACACGCGAAGAGGTCATCCCGCGTTTGATCGCCGATGGCGAGTATTCCATCGAGGCCATCCGAAACAAGCACGCCGACCTTGGTGCCTCTGCCTTCAAGCAGCGCGTTCGTGCCGCGCGTGGTCGAAAGCCGCAACTCGATGGGTGGAAGCGGAGCGTGGCGCGCGGTCGAGGTCAGGATTCGGAGACCGAGGGCGGGAGCATCGAGTGCGTCCGCGCTCGGCCACTCGATGCGGAGGGCGCAAGGAGTTTTGAGCGGCAGGTTCGGGACATGGTCAAGGAGTAGTTCGTTTGCCTGGTGGCGCGTGATCGTGCCGAGGCACTTGCCCTCCGCCATGATTTGTGCACCATCGAGAAACCCATCGCGCAACGGGATGGGGTAGTGCAACGCGATTCCAAGTCGCGCACCCTCTTGCCGCTCGCAGCGTGCGCTGAGTGACCCATCCGAGGGGATCTTCAACCGCATCGAACGCGCAAGGGGAGAGAGCGCGACGAAGTCGGTGAAGGATCCGCCTGTGTCGAGCGCGACACGCCAGGGTTGATCGAGGGATAAGCAGGGCGCTTCACTTGCCACGGTCGACTATTCTGCACGGATGCTTCACCCCCGTGTTGCCATCTTGTCCGTTCATTTCGCGTTGAGCGGCGTGTGCATGGGATTGGGAGGTTGCGGTCGAGGAGAGAGTACGCGGGCGGATGCGGTTGCTCCAGTCATCACGCCAGCGGAGGTTGTGAAGGCGGCACCCACGCAAGCGACAGGCGCATCGCAAGCGAAGGCTGGGGGCGCGATGCATCAGGTTGTTCTCAAGGATCTCGATGGCAAGGAGGTCGCGCTGTCGCAGTTCGCCGGTCGACCGATGATCATTGAGATTTGGGCGACTTGGTGCGGCCCCTGCATCAAAAATCGTGCGGCGTTTCACGCTGCGAAGAAGGACATTCCCGATCGAGTCGCCCTGCTTGCGGCAAGCGCGGATACGACGAGCAGCCTCGTCAAGACTTTTCTCAAGACGCACGATTCATCAGGACTAGAACTCATGGCCACGCCCGACCTCTACGCGGCGATCAAGGCGCACGATCCTGGAATGACGATTCCCAAGACGGTCTATGTCGACAGCAAGGGTCATGTGATTGATGTCGCGCTCGGAACTCAGAATGTGTCGTGGATCAAAGCGATGTCGAAGAATCTGCGATGAGTGTCATCCGTCTCTCGATTTCCCTCTTTGGCGGGTGGCTCGTGGACCTCTGCTACTTGGTGGGGGCATTGTTGCTCCTCCCATTCTGGCTCACGCGCATGATTCGCACGGGAAAGATCCGCACGAATTGGCCCGCGCGCTTTGGATTTGGAGCAACCCTCGCCGCGCCCGACTCGCGTCGCGTCTTGATCTACGCGGTGAGCGTCGGCGAAGTGAATGCAGTGCGAGGACTCGTCGCGCAACTTTCCGCGGGCGATCCATCGATCGAAGTCGTGATCGCCGCGCAAACGGACACTGGGTTTCGTCGTGCGAGCGACCTGTACGGAAGCAGGCACGCCGTCGTGCGCTGGCCGTTTGATTTCTCCTGCTCCATACGGCGGTTTTTCAATCGAGTGCGAGCGGATGCACTGGTGCTGGTGGAACTTGAGTTGTGGCCGAACGCGACGGCGATCGCGCGCCACAGAGGGATGCCCATTGTGGTCGTGAACGGTCGACTCTCCGACCGATCGTTTCGACGGTACTCGATGGTGCGTTGGTGTGTCGCGCCGGCGTTTCGCCGCCTAGACCGTGTCTTGGCGCAAACAACGGTGTACGCCGAACGGTTCGCGGCACTCGGCACCGCTGCTCGGTGTGTGACGGTTTCTGGCACGATGAAGTGGGACTCGATCGCCATCGAAGACACGGCCGCAGGCGCGGACGCACTCGCCGCGGCGCTCGGGATCGACCGATCTCGTCTGCTTGTCGTTGCGGGCAGTACCGAGCCTGGGGAGGAATTGCTTCTTCGCGATTCGTTGCCGAGCGGCACGCAACTCCTCATCGCGCCGCGAAAGCCTGAGTGGTTTGACGGCGTGGCGCGAAATCTCTCGCCGTGCGTGCGTCGTTCGCAACCGGGCGCAGGCGTGGCGTCGACGGACTACTTCGTGCTCGACACCATTGGTGAACTGCGCATGGCGTACTCGCTTGCGGATGTCGTCGTTGTGGGTCGATCATTCGGCGTTCTGCACGGGAGCGATCCGATTGAACCGATCGGACTCGGCAAGGCAACGATCATTGGCCCTCGCGCGGGCGACTTTCAGGAGTCGATGGAGGCGCTCCTTGCGGGGGGCGGCATCGAGCAGGTGTCGCGCGAAGAGTTTCCAACAACGCTCGCGCGCCTTCTCGATGACCCTCGTGCGCGCGCCGAACTCGCGGCGCTGGGGCGGGCAGTCATTCGCAGTCGGCAGGGCGCGACAACCGCGACGGCCGACGCGATCCGCAGCGTGTTACCCTAAAGGTCATGTCTACCAACGGAAAAGTCGCCGCGGCGTTTGAAGAACTGGCGGTGCTCTCTGAGATTCTCGGAGAGAACGCTTTCAAAGTGAATGCCTTGCGCCGTTCGGCTCGCACGATTGAAGCGCTCACGAGCAATGTGTGCGAGCTCGAGAAGTCCGCGTTGCTTGCGATGGATGGCGTGGGCGCATCGACGGTCGCGAAGATTCAGGAGTTTGCGACGAGTGGAACCATGGAGGAACTGACGGGGTTGCGTGCCCGAGTTCCCGCAGGACTCACGCAGCTCTTGCAGATCCAAGGCCTCGGTCCGAAGACGGTTCGCGCGATGTGGACCGATCTTGCGATCGAGGATCTCGCAGGCCTCAAGACTGCGATTGACACAGGCGCGATTGCGCGACTGCCACGCATGGGGCCAAAGTCGGTTGAGAATCTGAAGGAAGGCATTGCATTTCTTGAGCAGTCGCGCGGACGCATCCGCATTGGCGAGGCGCTCCCCATTGCGGAAGCACTCGTGCGGGACCTCGGTTTGCTCGCGTGCGTGCAGCGCATCGCGTACGGGGGAAGTTTGCGGCGCGGTCGGGAGACGATCGGCGACATCGATATCCTCGCAGCGAGCACCGATGCGCCGGCGTTGATGGAGAAGTTTCGCGGGCGCGAGGATGTGGCCAAGGTGCTTGCGACGGGCGAGACAAAGACCAGTGTTCTGACCAAGCACGGCGTGCAGATTGACCTTCGCGTCGTGCCACTCGATCGCTTCGGTTCGGCGTGGCTCTACTTCACGGGAAGCACCGATCACAACATTCGACTTCGTGAGCGGGCGATCGCGCAAGGCATGCGACTCAATGAATACGGTCTGTTTCACGCGGCGGAGGATGGAACGGTGGCGGAGGGCGCGCTTCCTGTCGCGAGCGTCGAAGAATCCGACATCCACGCCGCGCTCGGATTGCAGTGGATACCGCCGACGATGCGGGAGGATCGTGGAGAGTTCGATGCGTTCGCGATCGGCTCAGTGTTGCCGCGCATTGTCGTGATGGAGGACATTCGAGCGGAATTGCACTGCCATACCAACGCGAGCGACGGGAAGATGACGATTGATGAGATTGTTGCGACTGCGCAGTCGCGCGGCTTCCACACGATTGCGATCACCGATCACTCGAAGGGACAGGCGCAGGCGAACGGACTTGACGAGGCTCGCGTCATCACGCACATCGCCGCGATTCACGCGGCGCGGGCGCGATTTCCGGCCATGCAGATCTGGGCGGGGAGCGAAGTCGACATTCTCTCGGACGGCACACTTGACTATGACGACGAGCTACTCGCGAAGCTCGATTGGGTCGTCGCGAGTCCGCACGCGGCCTTGAAGCAGGAATCCGCGCTCGCAAACGCTCGCATGTTGCGCGCCATCGCGCATCCGCTCGTGCATGTGATCGGTCATCCCACCGGACGCGTCGTGAATGGTCGCCCCGGGCTTGAACTCGCGATGGATGCGCTCTTCGGAGCAGCCAAGAAGCACAACACCGCGCTCGAAATCAATGCGCAGCACTTGCGACTCGATCTTCGAGATGCGGATGTGCGTGGCGCAGCGACCGTGGGATGCATGATCGCGATTGATTGCGATGTGCACGCAACCAGCGACTTCGACGAACTTCGCTACGGCGTGCTCACCGCGCAGCGGGGTTGGTTGCCCGCATCGCAGTGCCTCAACGCGATGGACCCGAAAACACTCAACGCTTGGCGCATGCAGAAGCGGTGCGGTGTGGGTTAGGCAGGTTGCTGACAAGAGAGGCAATGCAGGCTGCCAAGTCCGACGACGAGAGAGCGAGCCGAAATCGGTTCGATGCGCATGCCTGGCATCGCGCGCTGGAGAACGCTGCACGCCGCGTCGTCGCTCGCGCCGTGAAAGACCGGCACAAACACCGTTCCGTTGGCGATGAGAAAGTTTGCGTGACTCGCGGGCAACATGTTGCGTCCGCCGGGGCCGAATCGATCGGCGGGGTAGTCGTAATAGATCGGCTCGGGCACGGGAAGTGCGAGTAACTCGAACCTTTCGCCGCGTTCGTCGCGAGCGCTCGTGAGTGCGGTCCAGTTTCGTTCGAGCACTTCGAAGTCCGGATGCGAACTCGGCGCCCGCAGGGCCACAATCGCGTCACGACGCACGAAGCGCGCGATGTCATCAATGTGGCCATCCGTGTCATCCCCCTTGATGCCTCCGGGGAGCCACACGATGTTGGAAATGTCGAGCGTCTCGCGAAGCACGCGCTCGATCTCGCCCTTGGCTGCGGTCGGATTTCGATTGTCGTTCTCAAGGCACTGCATGGTGGTGAGCACGGTGCCTGTGCCATTCACATCGATTGATCCACCTTCGAGGACGAAGGAGTGATGCCACATCGGAATGCGCCATCGTTTCGAGATGATGGAGGGCACCCCATCATCGAGCGTGCGCGCCTCGTACTTGTCGCCCCAACCGTTGAAGCGAAACGAATTGCCCGCGACCACGCCGGTCGTGCGGTGCTTGACAAAGATCGGGCCGAAATCGCGAATCCAGCTGTCATTCGTGGGAACGCCAAGCGCAGCGCATTCGCGCACTTCAACCACGGCGGAAAGTTTTTCCCGCCAAAGTTCCCACTCCGCTTGCGCGTCTGCGAGGCAGTTCGGCCAAGTCTCTTCGTTGTGCGGCTTCACGAGCCAGACGCACGCGAGTGGATCCCACTCCGCAGGCATGCGGTAGCCAACCGCTGCGGGAGTTTCCGAAAGAACGAGGGTAGGATCGAGCATCGTTAGTCGTTCCATCGTTGCAGCAGGCCTTGGTACGCATCGATGCGGCGATCGCGTAGGAACGGCCAACCTCGTCGCGACTCTTCGATCATGTTGAGGTCGAGTGTGCAGACGATGACCTCTTCTTTGTCGGCGCTCGCTTGGGCAATGATCTGTCCTGATGGATCGCACACGAGGCTCGATCCCCAGAATCGCAAGTCCGCTTCAATGCCGACGCGATTCACCGCGACGACGAAGCACCCATTCGCGATGGCGTGCGCCTTGTGCATGGTGATCCACGCTTCGCGCTGCGCCGTCGCGTCTCGAGGCGTCTCGCCGTGATACCAACCAATTGCCGTCGGATAGCAAATCACTTCGGCGCCCCTGAGGGCAGTGAGGCGCGCCGCCTCCGGATACCACTGATCCCAACAGACGAGCATGCCACACACCGCTTTCGTGCCCTTGACAACCTGCCATCCGAGATCGCCAGGCGTGAAGTAGTACTTCTCGCTAAACCGTGGATCGTCGGGGATGTGCATCTTGCGATAGCGGCCGAGGATCTCGCCCATGCGAGAGAAGTACACGCTCGTATTGTGATAGAGACCGGCTTGGCGTCGCTCATAGAGACTCGCGGTGATCTCCACATCGAGGTCCGCCGCGAGTTTTGACATGAACTGGCAGGTTGGTCCGTCAGGGATCGCTTCCGCGAGATCCATGCGCGCCGCGTCCTCCGCTTGGCAGAAGTAACTCCCTACAAACAATTCTTGCGTCACGATGAGCTCCGCGCCTTGAGACTTCGCGGCGGCTGCCAGCGCGGCAACGAGCGCGAGGACTTCTTCCTTCGGCGTGTCGATCGGACACGCATGTTGCAGCAATCCAACCGTCAGTGTGCGCTTGTTGGTGGAGGTGGAACTCATGGGCGCGGGATTATAAAGGAACGAGGCTATGCCACATCACCGAGGCCGAATGCTTCGCCGTAGAGGTGAATGATCTTTCGTTTCAGAGACGACTCTTCTGGCGCGCTGAGTCGCGGGCTGCGAGCGATCCATTCGAATGCATCACGGCGAGCAAGTTCAAGCAGAGGGAGATCGCGCGTGAGGTCGGCGACGACGAACGGAGGGAGCCCGGATTGTCGCGCACCGAAAAACTCGCCTGGGCCGCGAATGGCAAGGTCGAGTTCCGCAATCTTGAATCCGTCATCCGTCGAACGAATCGCTTCAAGCCGCGCGCGACCGTCGTCGGTGGTTGCGTCGCCGATGAGAATCGCCACGCCGCCCTTGGAGCCGCGACCCACGCGGCCACGCAATTGATGGAGTTGCGCGAGACCGAATCGCTCCGCGTGTTCGACCACCATCACGGTCGCGTTGGGGACATCAACGCCGACTTCGATGACAACGGTTGCGATGAGCGCATCCAGTTCGTGTCGGAGGAACTTTCCCATCGTTGCTTCGCGTTCGTCCGCTTTCATCTGGCCGTGCAGATTCGCCAGTCGTAGGCCGGCGAGCGCGCCGTCTTGCAGGAACGCAAGGTGCGTGTCGGTTGCCTTGAGTCCTAAGTCTGAGGTTTCAACCGCAGGCACCACGATGAACGCCTGCTCGCCGTGTTCGATGCGTGTTCGAACGAACTGGTATGCCTCGTCCGCGCGCGCACTGGGCAAGAGGCGCGTGTGAATCTTCTGCCGATCCATCGGCTTCGATCGAATGACCGAGACATCGAGGTCGCCGTAAACCGAGAGCGCGAGGGTGCGGGGGATTGGCGTTGCGGTCATCACCAGCATGTGTGGGGTGCGATCGACGCCGGACTTCGATCGCAGCACCGCTCGCTGTGCGACCCCGAATCGGTGTTGCTCGTCGATCACTGCGAGCGCGAGATGCTGGAACTCGAGTGCGTCCGTCAGGAGTGCGTGCGTGCCGATGAGAATGTCGATCTCGCCAGACTTTGCCGCCACGCGGAGCGCGCTGCGCTGCGCGGCGCTCAAACTGCCCGTGATCAGCGCGGTGCGCACGCTCGTGCCGTCAAGGAACGTACTGATCGAACGGAAGTGTTGCTCGGCGAGGAGTTCGGTCGGTGCCATGATCGCGCTCTGTGCGCCGTGCGCTTTCGCGAGGAGCATGGCGCTCAGTGCCACGGCGGTTTTCCCGGCACCGACATCGCCCTGGAGAAGTCGATTCATCGGCGTGCTTTGGCCGAGGTCGGTCGCGATCTCACGGAACGCGCGGACTTGCTCCTTCGTCAATTGGAAGGGGAAACGGGCAAAGATCTCGCGCTCAAGACGCGCGGAAATGGGCAGGATGCTCGCGCCACCCTCCTCGCGCAGTCGCCTGCGAATCGCGACCGCGAGTTGCAGCGCGAGCAGTTCGTCATACGCCAAACGTCGCCGTGCCGCTGCGAGTTCGTCGAGATCACGCGGGGCATGGAATGCGCGGTAGGCGTCGCCGAGTTGCGGCAGCGCGTGTTGGGTTCGATAGGCTGGAGGCAGGGGGTCGATGATCGCGGCGCATGCTTGGATGAGTACACTTGCGAGGGACTGTTCGATGAGCGCGCTCGAAAGGGATTCACTCGCGGCGTACACCGGACGCAGGCGTGCTTCGCGCGTCGCTGGTTCACTCACCGCATCTGCTGCGCTTCCTGAGGCAAGCGCCGTCCACTTCGGATTCGACATCTCGATGTAGCCGCTGCGTGACTTTGCCTTGCCTTCCGCGATGCCTCGGAGGCCCGGATGAAACTTCGACTTCATCCAAGGCGCATTGAAGAAGACGAGGCGCACGGTTCCGCTGCCATCCGTGAGCGTCGCCTCGACTCGAGGCTTGCGACCGGGCGCGACGCGGACGGCGACGATCTCGCCGCGCACCGCGAGGTTTGCGCCTTCGGCTGGTACATGGAGCACCGCGGTCGCGACTGCTTCTTCCGCGCGTTCAAACTCGTGACGGAAGGGAAGGTGCCGGAGGAGGTCGCCCACCGTTCGCAATGCAAGCGAAGCAAAGAGCGTTGCTCGCGCAGGGCCGATGCCCTGAAGCGATTCGATCTTTGTTTCGAGAATTGTCTTTGACGAGACTTCCATACCTGTGCGGAGTGATGAGCAGACGAAGTGTGACCGTATAGTACGAGCCGTGCCGCCCGAACCCCGCCGAATCTCCTTCACGCCGAGCCGCGCCATCGGTGGTTCGCAAGGAGGACTTTTCGATGATCGGCAGTCCCACAAGGGCGAACCAATCGTGGTCAAGTCCGTCGAGGCGCCGGCGACTCCGCCTCCCAAAGAACTCACGGTCGCGCAACTCTCCGAACTCGTGCGAAGCACATTGGAGTCGATCGCTTCTCCGATCCGCGTGATCGGCGAACTGTCGAATGTCACCGAGCGATCACATCTGTATTTTTCGCTGAAGGGCGAAAACGCCACGATCAGCGCAGTCATGTGGGCAAGCGATCTCGCTCGCAATCGGCAACGGTGGCAGAGCGGCCAACTCGTCGTCGCAACCGGGCGGTTGACGCACTACGCGCCGCAAGGGCGCACGCAATTCTCCGTGACGAAACTCGAACTCGCAGGAGTTGGAGATCGCGAGTTGGCGCTCCAAGCGCTCCTCGCAACCCTTCGAACAGCAGGATACTTCGACGCAGCGCGCAAGCGGCGCGTGCCGACCTTTCCGCGGCGCGTCGCGGTCGTGACGAGTCGCGTGGGCGCGGCGGTTGACGATGTACTTAAGACTGCAGGGGAGCGGTCCGCGCTCGTGGAGTTCGTCGTGTTCGATGTGCGTGTGCAAGGCGATGGCGCGGCAGAGGAGGTCGCCGCCACGATGCGCCTCATTTCAGAGCACGCGGAGCGGCTGGGCGTCGATGTCATGCTCGTGACGCGGGGTGGCGGTTCGCGCGAGGATCTTTGGGCATTCAATGAGCGGGTCGTCGCCGACGCGGCGTTCTCCTCACGCATTCCGGTGGTGAGCGCGATTGGGCACGAAGAAGACAATTCCGTGCTTGACCTCGTTGCGGATCTCCGTGCGAGTACACCAACGCAGGCGGTGCTCGCCATCGTTCCTGACCGCGCGCCGCTCCGTGAGCAACTCGCGCAACTCGAACGAAGGCTTGGCCGCGCACGCACGGCGAGTTTGGATCGCGCGACACTGCAACTTGAGATCATGCGTCAGCGACTCGGCGCAGCGCTCGTTGGTCGAGTCGCACGGGAACGCCGAGAGCTCGACAGACAGGCGGAGCGCGTACGGCAGTGTTCGCCCATTGCTCGCGCGAGTGCTGCGCGTGTTCAACTCGGTGCGTTGACCCAGCGCATTCGCAGCGAGATGGATCGTCGGATCGCCAACGAACGGAGTCGCCTTGACGGAAGCGCCGCGCACTATGAGAAGGCGTTGGCGCAAAGAGTGGAGCGAGCGCGGAGCGCCTTTGTCGTCGCAGAGCATCGCCTCGCCGCGGTCAACCCTCGGTTGGTTCTTGCCCGAGGGTATAGCGTGGTGTACCGCACAGACTCGTCTGGAAAAACTGTGATTCGGCGGGCGACGGATGTTGGGGGGGGCGATCGCGTGGAGGTTGAGACTGGCGATGGCTGGTTTGGCGCTCGTGTGGAGTAGCGCAGGAGCCTCTCGGGGTCGGGAGTCGGTTAGCATCGTGCCGCAACGAAACCCGTTTGAACTCTTGTAGGGCTCCTCGCATGGCGAAACAATCTCAATCGAAGGGCGATGCTCCCAGCCTCGTGCCAAGCCTCATGCCCCCTGGCATCGCCGCCCTTAGTTATGAATCGGCACTCGAGCAGCTCGAGGCGTTGCTTGAGCAGATTGAGCAGGGCAGCATCGGGCTTGCCGAGAGCTTGGACGCCCACGCCCGCGCGGAAGTGCTCTTGAAGCACTGTCGAGAGCTCCTCGATCGATCGGAGTTACGCGTGCGCCAGACAAGCGCTGCGCTTGAAGGTGAGAGCCTGCGAGCGGCGTCTGGCGTTGCATCCGCTCCTCGAACCGAGTCACGCGATTGAGTGACTTCTCGCTCCTGTTCGCGCAATGGCTTCCCACCCTCATCGGCGCGGCGTTCGCATTCGCGTTCGGTGCCTGCGTCGGAAGCTTTGTGAATGTCGTTGCGTGGAGACTGCCCAACGGCCAATCGATCGTTTCTCCACCCTCGCGTTGCCCGAAGTGCGGTCATCAACTCTCTTGGCGGGAGAACCTCCCAATCCTCGGGTGGCTGATGCTCCGCGGCAGGTGCAAGTGCTGTCGATTGCCGATCAGTTTGCGGTATCCGCTGGTGGAATCGCTGCTCGCGTTGCTCTTTCTCGCCACCTTTGTTCTGTTTTACGGGCCGTTTGATCGACTCGACGGTTGGGGAGTCGATGCATCGAGTCCGTGGTGGCACCTTCAAGGATTTTCACGCTCTTGGAGCGCATTTTTCGTCATTGCATTTGCCTTGGGTGGCCTCCTCACGATGACGCTGATGGACGCCGACACGATGACGATTGACATTGCGGTCCCATCGGTGGTCTCGATCGTGGCGTTCATCGGCTGGACGGTGCAGGGGTTTCTGCCGGAGTCGAAGTCACTGCGCGGGTTGGTGCCGATTCCCGTCGCGACTTGGGAAATCGGGTTCGCGTGCCTCGGGTTCATGATCGGACTTGCGATCAGTTTGTGGCTCCTAAAGTCTGGTCGCTTGCGTCGCAGCTTCGCGGATTGGAACGAGGTGATCGGCCCAGAAGGGGACCCCGCGAGTTACCCGCACGCCCGTCGAGAGATGTTCGCCGAACTCGCGTTCCTCGCGCCGCCGATTGCAGGAGCTGGACTAGCGTGCTTCCTTCCATCGCTCTTCGAACTACACGGCGCGGCATGCCAACCGATCGCGCTCCTCGGAGGCGCGCTGTTGGGTTGGATCGTTGGTGGCGGCATCGTGTGGGCGATTCGAATCCTCGGCTCGTTTGCGTTCGGACGCGAAGCGATGGGCCTAGGTGATGTGCATCTCCTCGCCGCGGTTGGCGCAGCATTCGGCTGGAAAGTGGCGATTCTGACTTTCTTTCTCGCGCCGTTTAGCGGTCTGTCTTGGTCACTCCTTGGAAAACTCTTGGGCAAGGGCAAGGGCTTTTTCGGTCGTGAACTTCCCTACGGTCCGCACCTCGCGCTCGCGGCCGTTGTGGTGCTGTTCGCTCGTCCGGCGATTGTGAATCTTGGAGTGATGTTCGAGATGCTCGCAAGCCCGGTGTCAATCATCGAGCGTTCAGCGACGAACCACTGAGTCGACTCGACTCAACTCAACTCAACACTGGCCGAGGCGTGCGCAAGATTTGCCGAATCTCCCTTCATACCTCTTGCGAAACGGAACTGGGGTTGGTGAAATGCCGACTGAACCGCCTCCGCTGCGTCAGCACTCAACCTGGACAAGGATGCCAGGGCCGTCGCAGTGAACCCCTTTGGAATGGACACCAAACATGCGTGCACTGTTCGCTCTCTCGCTCGTCGTCGCCTCCGCGCAACTCGTCGGTTGCAATCATGCAACCAAAGATGAAGTCTCCATGCTCACGCAGGAGAATCAGCAACTCACTCTGCAAAACAAGGATCTCGCGAACGCGCTCGATGCGGAGAAGCAAGAGCGGCAGCGCCTTGAGCAGGCGTATGCGAGCAACGCATCCACCGGCAATTCCTCGTCCGCAGCGGAAACAACGGGCACACATCCCGTACCGACGGATCTTCCCGCGGGCGTGAGCGCCGAGTGGCAGGGCAGCGAACTCGTGCTCATTGTGGAAGGCGATGTTCTGTTTGATAGTGGGAAGACCTCGTTGAAGAACAACGCAAAGACGACGCTCGACACGCTCATGAACACGATTGCCAAGACTTATCCCGGCAAGCGGATCCGCCTTGAGGGATTCACGGATACTGATCCCATCAAGCTGAGCGGTTTCAAGTCGAACTTCCACCTCGCGTTCGAGCGCGCATACACCGTCGGTCAATACATGGAGGCGAAGGGCTTCAAGGGCGACGAGATTTCTTATGCGTCCTTTGGATCGCAGGACCCGCGTGCCACGAAGGCGCAGAGTCGTCGCGTGGAGATTGCGGTGGTTGAGGCTGCGCCCAACGCCGCTGCCGACTAATCGGCTTTCCAATCTTTGGTTAGTGAAGCAAGGGTTTCGCGGCTTCGCGCGGAACCCTTGTTCGTTCTTGACTGTGCGCCTTCCTGCGGGTGCGACAGAGCGAGCGGGTGACAACCAAGTTTGGCGCGCGGCCATGAGACGCGCGCGGGGATTGCTCGCGAACCCGCCTACTTCAGGTCGAGATCAAGGCCTTCGGCTTGGATCTTCTCGAGCAACAGGTTGAGCTTTGCGAGTGCGTCACTGAGTCGCGCGGCGCTGTCCGCAAATCCTTCGTAGAGCTGCGCGTCATTGAGGAGCTTTCCGACCGTGCCTTCTCCGTCGGCGGCAAGCCGGGTGACCCGTCGTACTTCGTCAAGGGTTTGGCTTGCGCGGTCGAGCGTGGAAACGAGGCTCGCGCGGATGAACTGCGTGTCGTTTTGGACGCCATCGGCGAGTTCGGCAACGCGGTGCATTGCGGTGCTCGCGGCGCGCAGCGTTTCGTTCGCGTTGTAGGCCGCGGACTTCACATCCTGCTTGAGTTGTTCATCGCTGAGCCAGAGATCTGCCGCTTCGAGAGTCTTGTCCACAGAACCGAGCACCTTGTTGAGGCGAATAATGGCGGTCTTGATGCTCTGATCTTCAGCGCCTGCCACCGGCGGCGCAAGCAACGCGTTCAAGTTGCGTGCGAGCTCTCCGACATCGAGAAGTCCGTCCGACAAGGGTTTCAGTCGCCCATCGACAAGCCGCGTCAATCGATCTTCAATCGAGAGCACTTCGCCGCGGAGAATCGGAGGCCGACTTTCAAGGTAATACCGCGGCGGGTCAGCGAGCGGAAGGGCTGCGGTGAATTCCAGCCGTGCGCCAGAACCAAGGAGCGTCGCGGCGATCGAAGGAACGCTTGGATCGGGAATGCGGGAACCTTCATCGATCTGCGCGATGATCATGACCGGTCGGTCGCGATCGGAACCGAGCGCGATCGAATGCACCCGGCCGATCGGTACGCCGTTGAGAGTGACGAGTGACCCAGATCGCAAGCCACCCGCTTCATCGAATGCACATTCGATCTGCCAGGTACGCCGAAACATCGCTTCGAACTCACCAACATTGAGCAAGAGCCACGCGCCACCAGCAACGCCACCGAGCGTACAGAGTCCAACGAGCGTGTTGCGGGTGATGTCTCTCATCGAGGTGGTGCGGAGGAAGGATTGCGGGGCAAGACACGCGAGAGTTGCGGGCGCTGTCCGTCGTGGCGCGAGGCTTCGCGAATCGCACGAAGTTCCTCTTCGCTCGCTTCGCCACGGAGGAAGCGAGAGACTACCGGATCGGTTGAGTCGCGGAAAAGGTCCGGCGCGCCTTCGAGCATAACTTCGCCCTCATGCATCATGACGAGGTGATCGGCGACGCGAAAGGCGCTCACGAGGTCGTGCGTGACGACGATGCTCGTCGCGCCGAGTGCTGACTTCATCTTGATGATGAGTTCGTTGATCACATCACTGCGAATCGGATCAAGGCCGGTCGTCGGCTCGTCGTAGAGGACAACCTTGGGGCGGAGGACGATTGCCCGCGCAAGCGCGATCCGCTTTCGTTGGCCGCCGGACAGATCCGCCGGCATCTTGTGCGCGGTCTCTTCAAGACCAACCATTTGTAAGACGCGCCGCACTCGCTGTGCGTGTTCGTAGGCACTTGTCGGCGTGCTCGATTCGAGCTCGCGGAGGGGAAAACCCACATTGTCTTCGACGCTCATGGAATCGAAAAGCGCGCCGTTCTGGAAGAGGAACCCGAATTCACGACGAATCGGTGCGAGCCGCTCCTCGCTCAGCGTGTCCACTCGCTGGTTTTCGTACCACACTTCGCCGCGGTCTGGCCGCTCGAGGCCAACGAGATGCTTGAGGAGAACGCTCTTCCCGCAGCCGGAGGGTCCGAGGATGACCGTGGTCTTTCCGCGAGGGAAGTCGATGGAAATCCCTTTCAAGACCTTGAGCCGGTCAAAACTCTTCGCGAGCCCCACGACGCGAATCGGAAAGGGCGCGGGTGCATCGGTGAGGGCGACGGTCTCGGGCATTGTTCGTATCATCGTCTCGATGGATCCTGATTCGCAAGTCGATGCCGTTCACCCACCGAGCGCGCGGTTGCATGGTCAGACGGGCGTGGTGTTTGAGAGTCGTGTGTTTCGGGTCGAGCGCGTCGAGGTGTGCGATCGCGACGGTGCCACGCGACTTCGCGATGTGGTCAGGCATCCCGGCGCGGTGACGGTCATCCCGGTGCTGGACGACGGATCCATTGTGCTCATTCGAAATCATCGGTTTTCGCTGCGGCGCTGGATCGTGGAATTCTGCGCCGGAAAATTGGAGGCAGGGGAGGATCCGCGTGCGGCCGCTTTCCGCGAACTCGAAGAAGAGACCGGTTACCGCGCCGCCAACCTCGTCGCCCTTGGCACTTTCTACACAAGCCCCGGTTTCTGCGACGAACGCATGCGCGTTTTCGTCGCCACCGACCTCACGCTCGTTCCTGCGCGACCAGAGATTGGTGAAGAAATTGAGGTCTTCAACGCAACGCGCGCACAGATTCGCGCAATGATCGTCGATGGAACACTCGAAGACGGAAAGAGTATTGCGGCGTTTGCAAAGCTTGAGTTGATGTACCCCGAGGTGCCTGTGCGATGAGTTGGAAGGACGATTGTCATGACGAAGGTGCCCTGCCTGGCGACGATCTTGATCGTCGTCCAGCTGGCTTCGGCGGTGACTTCGCCGCTTCTCACCCGAGCTTCGATGATCCGATGAGTTGGTCGTTTCGATTCGGGCGAATCTATGGCATTGATTTGCGGATTCATCTCTTCTTTGCGGTCTATGGACTCGTGCGGCTCGCGGGGGCACTGGACGCGAAGGAGTCGGGCGGCCTCGGGTTGCTCCCGACGGCACTCATGCTCGCGGCCGCGTTTGCGGTCGTGCTGTTGCATGAACTTGGGCATTGCGCGGGCGCGCACCTTGTGGGTGGCCGTGCGACGCAAGTCCTCATGTGGCCGCTCGGCGGACTGGCGAGTTGCGACTTGCCGAATCGAGCGCGAGCGCATTTGATCACCGCCGCCGCTGGACCACTGGCGAATGTTGTGATCGTCGCGGTACTTGGAACGACGCTCTTTCTCGTGACGGGGGTCGGACTCGGTGTCGCGTTGCCCAACCCGCTCGATCTCAGCATGCTCGTGCTGCATGAAGAGGTATCTCGCACCTGGTGGACACTGTTGTTGGCGGTTGCGAATTGGTTTGCGCTGTTGCTGCTCCTATTCAACCTTCTCCCTATCTTTCCACTCGACGGCGGCAAGATCGTCCAAGCGCTCTTATGGCCGCGCTTGGGATTTGCGCAATCCATGCGTGTCTCATGCAGAATTGGACTCGTGGGCGCTGTATTGGTCGGCGTCTTGGCGCTTGTTCGCAATGACACGATGCTCTTGGGAATCGCACTCTTCGGTGGAATCACTTGTTACCTCACCGCCAAGCGCGTGCAGTTCGAGGCGGACTTTCTCGGATTTTCTCCGGAAGAGGAGGAGCAAGACGAGGACCTCGGAGTGACGGGCGCATCACACGCGGGAGGTGGACGCCCGCAGGTGCCATCTCCGACCATCGCGCCCGCTCGCAAGGCGACACCCGCCGTTCCACCAACCGCAGCGGAGGCGTCAATCGACCGTGTGCTTGACAAGATTTCGCGCGATGGCATGGGCAGCTTGACCGCCGCCGAGCAGGAAGTCCTGCGCAAGGCAACCGATGACCGACGCAAGCGGGACGGTCGCGCGTAGGCCCACGCGTTGGCGGTTGCCAATCGCCTACACTCGCGCGCTATGGGTTTGCAGGATCGTGATTATCTTCGCTCAGGCGCATCGAACTTCACCCGAAGTTCGTCGCTGAGATTCAGCGCGAACACGCTGCTGATCCTTGCGTGCGTGCTCGTTGCGATGCTTGACGCGATTCTGCCTCGTCAGTGGGTGCAGACCTCTCAGGTGCGCTTTGTGGAGGGCGGCGAGGCGGTCACGCGGGAACTCCTCGCAACGCGAGAGTGGGTGATTGCTCCGGTCATTGACTCCAACTCGAAGCAAAGTTTCGGGACCGCACTCATGGTGCCGTTCAATCCCAAGACCAACGAAACAAGAGCGGCAGTGGGTTCGATCGGGTACCAGTTTGTCTCGCCGCTGCGAAAGTGGTTGCAGTTCACCACCGCGCAAGCACTCATCGATATCACGCCTCAGGGGGTGAGCGGGTTTGAGTTCTGGCGATTTTTCGGGTTCCAGTTTCTGCACATTGGCATGCTGCATCTCGTGCTCAACATGGTCGGGTTGTGGGTGTTTGGGCCACTTGTCGAAGAGCGATTGGGAGCGCGTCGTTATCTCGCGTTCTACCTCTTCTGCGGCATGATGGGCGCGTTCCTTTACTTACTCCTCAATGCAGCGGGGTTGGGTGCGCAGTCACTCTTGGGCGAGCATGCGAGTGTCCCAGGGTTACTGTTTACGGATCCTTGGACGCCACTCATTGGAGCGAGCGCGGGGGTCTTTGGCGTCATCGCCGCCGGCGCGGTCTTCAGGCCGAATGAGACGATTGTGGTGCTGTTTGTGCTGCCGATGCGATTGGCAACCTTCGCGATTCTCGTCATCGGTTTTTCCGTCTACAACATGCTCACCGCCTCTTCGAATGCGGGTGGTGAAACGGCACACTTGGGCGGCGCTCTCGCCGGTTGGTGGTTAGCGAAACGAACGCACCTCATCAATGACTTCTTTTCGATCTTCGGACGACCTCCGCGGCGAAGCGCTGCGACGGCCCTGGCGAGTCGTCAGCCATCGCCTCGGAGCGACGCAGTGAGTCATGCGGAAGTCGACCGCATTCTTGACAAGGTGCATGCGGGCGGATTGCAAAGCCTATCTGCAACAGAGAAGGAAACGCTGCGTCGCGCAACCGATGCTCGGCGTTCTTGAACGCGAAGGCTCGCTCATCTATGCCAGAGGCGCTTCGATTCGAAATCAGTCATGAGAGCCGCGCCACACAGGCGCGCGCAGGGCGCATCACGACGATGCACGGGAGCTTTGAAACGCCTGTGTTCATGCCGGTGGCGACCGCTGCGGCGATGAAGGGTGTTTCGGTTGCGCAGATCGAGTCGACTGAGTCGCGCATCATTCTGAACAACGCCTATCACCTCATGCTGCGTCCGACAGCGGAGCGAATCGCGCAGTTCGGAGGAAGTCATGAGTTCATGCGTTGGCCGCACTCGATGCTCACCGATAGCGGAGGGTTTCAAGCTTGGTCGATGTCGGACATCGTGAAGCTCACCGAAGACGGCGTGCGCTTTCGGTCGTTCATCGATGGAAGTTCGGTGATGCTCACGCCCGAGCGCTCAATCGAGGTGCAAAACCTCATCGGCGCAGACATCATCATGGCGTTTGATGATTGTCCTCCGAGCATCATGGAGCCGGACCAAGGGGACGGCGCGCACGACGGGGATGGGGAGAAGGACATCGACGCAAGCACGCCGACCGAGGGCGCGGCGCCGCCGCTTCTGACTCGATCGCGGAAGAAGCCGCAACTCACGCCGCAGGCGCACGCGCAGCGACTCGCAGAAGCAGTCGATCGCACGGCGCGCTGGCTCGCGCGCTGTCAGGCTGCGCATCGACGACCGCACGACCAGAGCCTCTTCGGCATCGTGCAAGGCGGAACCCATCTCGAACTGCGCGCGAAGAGTGCGGCCTTGACCACGGCGATTGAACTTCCCGGCTACGCCATTGGCGGCGTTGCGGTCGGCGAGGGGACCGAGCAAATTGCGCGGGTGGTGGAGTTCACCGCGCCGCTTCTTCCATGGGAGCGGCCGCGGTATCTGATGGGCGTTGGTTATGAGCGAGACATCGTCGCCGCCGTTCGCGCGGGGGTGGATATGTTTGATTGTGTCCTACCGACTCGGAACGGTCGGAAGGGGTACGCATTCACCCGAAACGGCCCAGTTCGGCTGCGAAACGCCGCTCACGCGCTGGATCGGGCGGTCCTCGACCCCTCTTGCGATTGCCTCTGTTGTGCGGGCGGATACTCGCGGGGTTACCTCCGGCACCTCTTCATGGCAGGCGAAACCCTCGGCGGCACCCTCGTAAGTGTGCATAACCTCCGACACTTCCAGCGGCTGATGGTGGACATTCGAGCCGCAATCCGCGAAGATGCTTGGTCTACCTTTGTGGGGCAATGGCCCGTCCTTGGGAGTGCGTGAGCATTGCGTCACATGCGATGCCTCGTTGACCTCAGCGAGGAGTTTCTGTCCTCATCCATCTCTATTCCGTAAGTTGATAAACCGCTATGAGTAATGAATTCGAATTCGACGCGATGCCGGCCACGCTCGTTCTCCTCCAACAAGACCAGGCGCTGCCGCCAGGCGCAGGTGCAGTCAAGCCATCCGCCGCAACCATCGGTGCTGACGGTAACCCGATCCCCGCCTCTGCGCCGCAGAGCGGAATGAGTTCGATGTTCAACATCGTGATGTTCGGCGTGATCGGCATCATGATCTTTTCGATGATCTTTGGCGGGCGCAAAGAGAAGAAGAAGCGCGCCGCCATGCTCTCCGCACTCAAGCGGCACGACCGCGTGCGTATGGCGGGCGGGCTCATCGGTTCCGTGGTCGAAGTCAAGCCTGATCTCGTGGTCGTCAAGATCGACGAGAACTCCAATGTGCGAGCCACCTTTACTCGCGGCGCCGTGGAAGCGGTCCTCGCTGAGGCCACGCCGTCGAATGAGGAAAGTGCGAAGGCTGACTAAGCCGAAAGATGGCAATTCGATAGTGATCTCCAACAAAGGGCTCCACGCGCTGCCGCTTTCGAGGCGCAGCCATTCGGGAGTCCCTGCAGCGTCTGCAACGAAAGCTTGCGATGAATAACCTCTGGTTGAAGCTCGGAATTCTCGTCACCCTCTGTGCGCTCTGCGCGTGGAGGCTCAGCGCGTCTGGCATTCGCTATGGCAAGGACCTCCAAGGTGGCGTGAGTTTGGTGTACGCCGTTCGCATGCCGGCGAATCAGCAGGAGCCTGATCGCGTCCTCGGTCGCGTGATTGAAGTGCTCAAGCAGCGCGTCAACCCCCAGGGGGTGCTCGACATCGGGATGGTGCCGCAGGGCAACGATCGCATTGAAGTGGTCATGCCGCTGCCAAGCGCGGAAGTGCGCGCACTGCAGCAGGATTTTCGCGCGCGCCTCGATGCACTCGTGGCGAATGCGACGATGACCGCACAGGACCTCAACATCGCGCTCGCCAATGGCACAGCGACTGCGAAGTACGCAGGCGGCGACGCCGCGGGCATCCGTGCGACAACCATCAGCGAACTTCAGCGCGCCTACGAAGAATCGAAGTCGGCGCGTGCCGCGTACGACGCGCTGGTGCTCCAACAAGCGGATGCAGCGGCGATCAGTGCTGCCGAAGATCGTGTAGTGCTTGCGGATACCAAGTATGAACCGCTCGTGGCCGCGGTCCTCGCCTTGACGATGGATCGCGCGCAATTGCACGCCATTCTCGAACTCTCCACCAAGCCACTTGCCAAGCGCGGACCCGGAGGCGAACTCGTCCTCGACGCGGACGGAAAGACGGAATCGTTGCCGAGCGCGCGGGAAGTCGAACTCGAAAAACTCCGTGCCTCGTTCTCGCACCTTGCGGCGGACCTCGACGCGCTCGTCGTGGCTCGCGATGCGTATGTCTCCAAGCGCACGAGTCTTGATGATCCCGAAGACCTCATGCGTCTCATGCGGGGTGCGGGTGTGCTTGATTTCCGCATTGCCGTCAATCCGAAACTTCCGGTGGGCGTGAATCCCGTGCAACTTCGCGCAGATCTCGCCAAGCGCGGTCCGGCGGGCGCGGTTGGTGACGCGGCGCGTTGGTTCAAGGTCAATGACCTCAAGCAGTGGGCAGAAACTCCTACGGCAGTCGCGGCACTTGAAGCCGACACCGCCGCGTACTTCGAGGCGCGCGGTCTTGTGGGCGCGAGTTTCGGTGGTACCCCGTATCTCTTGCTTTACGACACGCCTGAGAAGTCGATGACTCACTCTGGCGATGCCTCATGGGGTATGGCGAATGCCTTCGTCACCACCGATCAACGACTCGGTGGCAAGGCAGTCGGTTTCGTGCTTGATCCAATCGGCGCAGAGATGATGGGCCGACTCACCGCTCCGCATGTGAACCAACCGATGGCCATCGTGCTTGATGACGAGGTCTACTCTGCTCCCAATCTCAACAGCGCGATTAGCGGTTCGGGCACGATTACCGGAAACTTCGGCGACGCGGAGATTGACTATCTGATTCGCGTGTTGACCGCCGGCTCGCTCGAGGTGAAGGTCGGAAGTGACCCCATTTCGATGAGCATCCTCGGACCGAGCATCGGTGCGGACAATCTCACGAAGGGTCTGTGGGCGACGGTGTACTCCGTCGCGCTGACTTGCATCGTGATGTTGCTGTACTACTTCGTCCCTGGCATCGTGGCCGACCTTGCCTTGGCGATCAACGCGCTGCTCATATTCGGCATCATGTCGACGCTCGATGGAACCTTCACACTGCCGGGTCTTGCCGGTGTTGCGCTCTCGGTCGCTATGGCGGTTGACGCCAATGTCCTTATCTACGAGCGTATTCGAGAAGAGTTGGAGAAGGGCGAGCGGCTGAAGGAGGCGATCAAGAACGCCTATTCCCGCGCGCTGAGCGCCATCGTCGACGGCAATGTCACGAACCTGATCGCGTGTGTCGTTCTTTACAATGTCGGCGCGACGGAAGTGAAGGGCTTTGCGCTCACGATGAGCATCGGTGTATTCACGACGCTCTTCACAGGTCTGTGGGTGACTCGCCTGTTCTTTAACATCCTCACGGGTCCACTCGGTGTGACCAAGCTCCCGATGCTTCCGTCGGTGGTTCCTTCGGTGTCGAGAGCATTGCGGCCGCATGCGGATTGGGTCAAGCTCAAGCCGGCGCTCTTGTCGGTGAGCGCCATCACCGCGATTTTCGCCGTCGTTGCGTTGTTTGCGCGCGGCAACGACATCTTCGAGACCGAGTTCCGAGGCGGCGTCGCCATGACGCTTTCCACACGCGCGGCTCGTGCGGGTGAGCAAGCAGACAGCGAAGGGCGGTTGTTGCTTCACCGCGCCGATGTTGAGGCGCGCGTTCGAAAGATTGGCGAAGAGCATCCCGACGACATCGTCCTGAGTGAACTTCGCTCGGCCAATGTGCTCACGCTCGGCGCGGGCGGGGCGGAAAGCAACGCCTCGAGTTTCCAGATTCGTGTTGGTAATCCGGCGTCGCTCCCTGAGGGCTTCGATGAATCGAAGATCACCGAAGGCATCGTTGCGTCGGTCGTTCGCGAGTTCGCGAACGATCGCGACATGAAGTTGCCGTTGGCCTTTGTGGGCGCAGGCTCCACGGATCACCGTCAGTTCACCAAGCGACCCGACCGCGCGACGGTTGGGGAATCCGTTGGCCGGACTGGTGCCTCCGTTGCGCCCGTCGGAGAGTTCCGAAACGGCGTGGCTGTCATCATCGATCAAATCGATCCCCCGGTCAGCGTCGACGACGCGACGGAGCGAGTCATGCAGATGCGCCTCCAACCGGAGTGGTCGTCAACAGCTGGCCGCAAGACGCTGGTCGTGCCGCTGGCCTTCGCCGACGCCGCCGATCCGAGCAAGGGGGCAACCTCGCTTGCCGTCCTTGTCACGGATCCAGCCGGCAACTGGGCTGACATCGACGCTGAGGCGTGGGATCGAAGCGTCGCAAGCGAAGAGTGGAAAATCGTTTCGACCGCTCTTTCGCAGGCCGCGAGCCTCGACCAAGTCTCAAGCTTCTCTCCTGTGGTGGCCCAAAGCCTCGCCGCAAGCGCCCTCGTGGCCACCGTACTCGCGCTCATCCTCATGCTCGGTTACATCTGGATCCGCTTCGGGAGCTTCCGCTTCTCGGCGGCAACGGTCGTGGCCGTGAGCTTCAATGTCATCGTCTGCCTCGGCTTCCTCGCGATTAGCATTCCTCTTGCGAGCACCGGGGTTGGCTCGGCCTTGCTCATTGAGGAGTACCGCATCGACATCAATGTCATCGCGGGACTCCTGACCATCATTGGGTATTCGTTGAATGACACCGTTGTCATTCTTGATCGCGTCCGCGAGAACCGCGGGAAGCGAAGTTGGGTCAGCCGAGAGTGTCTGAATGACTCTATCAACCAGACCTTCAGCCGAACCGTGCTCACCGGCGGTAGTACCCTCGCGACGGCGATCATGCTGATCGCGTTCGGTGGAACGGGCATTCGTCCATTCGCTTACACCTTCCTGATCGGTCTCATCGCCGGAACTTTCAGCTCCGTCGCAATCGCCGCGCCGCTGGCCTACAGCGCGAAGGTGGAAGAGGAAGAGCGAAGGAAAGCAGCGCTGGCGGCTGCTCCTAAGCACACGACGAGTTTGACGACCGTTTGACGGCAGGTTTGACTTCCCTCGAGCGTCTTCAGATATCTGAAGGCGCTCGTTTTCATTTTGCATGCGGATGCACCCGCGCGTCGATGAAATCGTTACAGTGGTAGCGCGTGATGTGCACGCATCACGCAATGAATCAATGTCGCGTCTTCTCCCCCGGAACGGATGCCGGAGTCAGGGAGGAGCGCTCGCAATGGGTCGCAGAAAATGCCTGAAAGTAAGCACATCTGCGATCTGAATGAATCTCAGGGAAGGCCTCTCTCATGAACATGCCAACAGGTACCAAGATCGCGGTCGGCGCGCTGGTAGTGATCGTCGGTGGAACGATCATCTACACATGGACTTCGACTCCAAGCAAGAAGTCGCCAGTTTCGACCCCCCCGGCGACCCTCTCTACGACCAACTCCTTTGGCACATTGCCGGGTGCAACGACCCCAAACGGCGCCGTGCCCTCGTCGGCGTTCCCGCTCCCGCCCTCGACTGGTCCCGCGACCCTCACGCTTTCCCCGAATCCAACGCCAACTCCCAATTCGGGCGCGCCGGTTGGTCTTCCGCCCGCCCGCCCATTCGTCGAGCCGCGCGTCGCGACCGCTGAATCAGGGAAGGGTGAGTACGTGGGCACCAATTCGTCCGATCCAAACGGCGCCGGTCGGGCTGGAAACGGTTCTACGCTTGGTACGCAGGGCGTGAACGGCTTCAGGAACGGTTTCCCCGCGCCCACTCCTGTGCAGATTGCGAACAACAACGGCGTTGGGAACGCTGCGGGTTTCAACGGTTCCAATCTCAACAGTGGTGCACCTCGACCGATCAGCACCGCGCCGACGAACACTTCGGACAACGGCTTTAGTGCTCCATCGAACACAGGTGGCGGAGAGTCGAACTACACAGTCGCTTCGGGAGACACCCTCGGCGGCATCGCCTCGCGCTTGCTTGGCAGTGAGTCGAAGTGGACGGCGATCGCGAAGGCAAATCCATCGATCGATCCAAACCGCATGAAGGTCGGTACCAAGCTTCGCATCCCTTCGAAGGATTCGATCGCGAATGCCGCGCCATCAAACTCGCGCACGACTCCATCGGTGACCGCTTCTTCGACTCCGAGCACGGCTGCATCGAGCGGCGGTGGCTCTTACACCGTTGTTGCGGGCGATACGCTTTCGAAGATTGCACGCAAGTCGTACGGCAATAGCAAGCTCTGGCAGAAGATTTACGCAGCGAACAAGGGCGCGATCGGCGGCGATCCGGCCAACCTTCGCGTGGGTATGAAGCTCACGATTCCGAACGCCGACGCCATTGCTGGCGTGCGCACGGATTCATGATCTGCTGAGAACCGAGAGTTCCAACGCCAAGGCCGCGATCTTCGCGGCCTTGGCTGTTTTTGAGTACCGGCGTCACGGAGTACGTTTCCACGTACAGCAGATGTGAGGTCTGGCATCTCGATCTGGTTGATTGTGGATTCTCCGGAAAACTAGGCTAGATTGAGCCTCATGGTTCTGCAACCGTGGACTGCTGGGTGGTCGGTCTGTCAGGCGAGGTGGGACTTGATTGAGGAGTGGGGCAGGAGAACGACAATGCAAAGTCAGTGGTTGTTCCGATGTGCGTGCGTTCCGCCGCCCGCGGCAGCAACGCGCCCGACCTCACGAGCACCAACCTCGGGTTCCGTGTCGCGACGGTCCCTCAGTCGTTCTGTCGACGCTGTTTTCCTCATTCATTCGCCTCATCGTTCTTTGCACTTTGGTTGAGGCGCTTGACGGTGAACACGCGGGGCGAGGTCATGGTCATCGGAAGCGAATCGCAATCGAGCGCGCGAAGACGCAGGCGTCGCCACCCTCCGGAATCCGGCCTGTGGTCGTGGGAAGAGAGCGGGGACAGGCATGCTCGCCGCGGGTCTTTCGAGGCGCAGCGCTCCAATCCGCGCTGCGGAGCTTCGTGGGAGGGTCTCATCATCGTAGAAACCTAGGGCGCCTCCCGCACAGCGACGCATACTGGTGGTCCACGCAGCAGGGTGCGAGATTCGACCTCATCCTCTTTCAGGATGGCAAGCGCGAAGGCGTCGAGATCCAGCGCACGAACACGGCGACAATCTCGCCGTCCGTTCGGATCGCGTAGGAAGCGTTCTGGATCTCGCAGGTCAGCATCGTGCACGCCGGTGCCAAGAGCTATGGCCTCGCCGAGGGCATCAAGGCAGTCGTCATCCTAGAGCGGATTCGCGATCCTGCATGGGTGCTGAAGGCGTGAACAATCTTCCCATGCAAGCCGCGCGGCACAAGCACCCTCAGCGGTCGTTCGAACTGCATTGCATCCCAATCCGACAATTCGCCGCGAAGTTCTCGCACCGCAGCGTGCCGATGATGAGCGTGGTGACGCCCGCTTCCGCAAGGCAGAATGGAATAGCGTCCTTGGGAGCTATGCGACCGGAGGCAAGTGGTTTCTTGACCAAGACCGCGACACCGCGTTCATGCGCTTCGTGGATCACCGAGCGATGGGAGTCATCGAGCGGATGAAACTCCAGCATGAGCGCGTCGATGCTTCCGCTCCGGAGCGCCATGCGATTGCCTTCGACCGTCTTGCCGCTGAATCCGATGCGTGCGATTCGCCCCTCTGACTGCAGTGCGAGGAGCGCATCAATCGCTCCTTCGCGCTCAAGAATGCGCCGATCGGATCCATCCGAATGCACGCAGACGAGGTCGAGTTTGGCGCGTCGAAGTCGCGTGATGCTTTCGAGGACGCTCGCTCGCACCGCGCGCGGCGAGAAGTCGTAGGTCGAGGCGTTGTTCTCGAACCGTTCGCCAACTTTGGTCGAAACGAACATCCCATTCGCGGCAGGGAGCAACGCCCCGAGCCGCGCTTCGCTGCTTCCGTAGGACGGCGCAGTGTCGACAAGATTTGCGCCGCAGTCTCTTCCGGCCTCAAGCAACGCGCTGACCTCCGCGTCGCTTGGAAGTTCGTACGGCTGCGCGTACTTCGTCTTGGTATTGCGCCCGATCTTGAAGGCACCGAGCGCAATCACGCCGAGGGCAACACCAAGGCGGCTGCTCGTTCGTCGCGGAAGGCTCAACTTGTCCATGTGCAGGCCTCCCACGGAAACGCGCCCACCGAGGGCGCAGTCGCGCCGCTTCTGGTGTATTCGCTTGGCAGCGTCGGATGCACGCCGACGGCGCGAAGATCCGATTCGATGCGCTGCGCGAGCAGTGGGGCAAGCGCGAGTTTCAAAGGAAGCGCGGCGATGATGTGGGAGTCGAGGCGCAGGAGCGCGGCTTCCTCTTGTCGCGCGGCCATCGCAAACTCCATCCGATCCACGCGGTAACTCGAGAATTCCAGCGCATCTTGATCAAGCAATGGAAGGACCTCGCGCAGTTCGCGACGCAATCGTGCGTGGAACTCTTTGGACTCCATCGCCACACCGTCTTCGGCCAATCGACCTCCCACTTGCCACACGCACCGCGATTGGGTGTCGCTGCCACTCGTAATCGTTACGCGCGTCTCTTTGCCGTCGACATTGTGTCCAAAGAAGGGCGGCAGCGAATCGCGATGGGACTTCGCTCGCACCAGTCCCATGTGAAGTGCTCGACGAACGAAGTGACTTGAGCGAGGCGGTGCAACACCAAGTTGTCTCAGCACGCCTTCGCTTGCCGCGCCTGCGGCGACGATGACTTGTTTGGGGCGGTTGAAGCGAATGCACTCGCCTGATGGGGTGCGAACCCGCATTTGTTGGCCGTCCCACTCTAGCGCGCCGATCCCATCCGCGGTGAGCATCGCCTCCAAGTGTGCGTTGCGCAAACTCTCCAAGACGCTCGCCGGATTGACGACCGGTTCGTCCACTCGATACACGCCGCCGGTCGCCGAGTGAAGGAGCGGGGGAATCTCCGACTCGGTCAGGAGGACAGGTGTCGTCTCCAATCCCGCGCGCGCGCCGATCATGCCCAGCGCGCCTGCGATGCCGCGTGACCTCCAAAGCAGGCAATGTGGCGAAAGCACGCGCGCACCATGCAGGTTGGGGTCGCCCTCCTCCGGATGACCGTGGAGCGCGGCGCGCCAACGAGACGGCATTGCGGCGACCGCTGCAGCGCGTTGGTTGAACAGGCCGCTGAGGGTGTACTTCAGTCCGCCGTGGATGATGCCCTGTGATGCGAGGGTTTGGCCCTGTCCAAGGCGTGCGGGTTCGATGAGTGCGGCACGAAACCCGAGGCCGCGAAGCCGCGCGAGCGTCCACATCGCCGCAATTCCGCCGCCGATGAGGAGAACCTCGGCGTCGTCGATGCAAGGTGCGCCATCACCCATCAACGATGAACCGGAAGGGTTGGGCGGAGGGGAATCTTGGAAGTCCGATTGCACGAGGGGTCGATCATACGCCTCCCTGCAGCGAGGCGGGCACGCGCTATTCTGCGGGACTTTCCATTGCATGCCTCCTTGCTGAGTTTCTCCTATGTCCACGAAAGTCGTCATCATTCCCGGCGACGGGATCGGTCCTGAAGTCGCAGACGCCACCCGCAAGGTCATCGATGCCACCGGCGTTGGCATCGAGTGGATCGAGCGGCAGGCCGGTGAAGCGGCGCTTCGCGCTGGTGAGAAAGAGTTGCTTCCCGCATCGACCCTCGCCACGATCGCCGATTGCGGCGTCGCGCTGAAAGGGCCATGCACGACGCCGATTGGAAGTGGATTTCGCTCGGTCAATGTGCTGCTTCGCAAGACGCTCGATCTTTATGCGGCCGTCCGCCCTGTTCGCACCATGAACGGCGTGAAGACGCGATACGAGGAAGTGGATCTTGTGATTGTGCGCGAGAACACCGAGGGCCTTTATGTGGGCATCGAGAATCAGCTTACGCCGGAGGTTGCGACGAGCATCAAGCTCACGACCGAGGCCGCGTCGAAGCGAATTGCGAGGTTTGCCTTTCGCTACGCACGCGAACGCGGCCGAAAGAAGGTGAGCGTGTTCCACAAGGCGAACATCATGAAACTCACCGACGGCATGTTCATTCGATGCGCGCGCGAAGTGCACGATGCGGAGTTTCCAGAGGTTGGCTACGAAGAGCTCATCATCGACGCCGCGTGCATGCGCATGGTGCAAGACCCGAGCCGCTTCGATGTAATCCTCGCGGAGAATCTCTACGGCGACATCATGAGCGATCTCTGCGCGGGCCTGGTGGGTGGACTCGGCGTCACCCCCGGATCGAACATCGGTGAGAAGGGCGCGGTCTTTGAGGCGGTGCACGGTTCCGCGCCTGACATCGCGGGGAAGGGCATTGCCAATCCGCTCGCGCTCATCATGTCTGGAGTGATGATGCTCAACTGGATGACGCAGTCCCGAGGCGACGCGCGCTTTGCCTCGGCTGCAGCGCGCATTCGCAATGCCTACGACGGCGCACTCGCGGCTGGCGAAAGCACCGCCGACATCGGAGGCAAGCTCGGGACAGTTTCCTTTGCCGATGCGTTGATCGCCCGCCTCTGATTTCGTCGCGCTGGCATAACCCCTACGACCCTCCTGCGCAGTCGTCGGCATTTCGTTCGCGCGTCATCTCGACGCTCGCGAGGCGGGATTGCATGGGACATTGAAGGACGGCGACTTCTCATGCTCGCACTCATCCTCAATGCCATGCTTGGAGTCACGCCCGCGGCGACCGTGCCACCGATGGCCGTTCCACCGATGAAGATCGTCGTGCGGACGCCGAATGGACTCGTGGTGGAATCGGTCTGCCAAGGAGAGTCCACCGCCGACGGAGGTTGGAAGTGGCGCGGCACGACGGCGCCGTCCTTGGGCGCGCGACTCGAGTGGGAATTCGCCATTCCTCCGATGGCGGCGAATCGCAACGGCACTCGCCGAATCGATGTCGCGGGATCGTGCACAGTGCGCAATCAAAGCGCGCAGCAGATTCTGTTCGATGCGACGCTTGAGTTTCCGTTGCCGGGGGCCGTTGCGCCTGGCTCTGCCTTTGATGGGCGAATCCAGCTCGTCCTCGACGCGGATGATGATGGAGGCATGTTGGGTGTAGAAGCTGGCGTAAAGGCGGTGAGCCTTGCCGCGGATGGCGTGGCATTCGCGAGTGCGCTCCCTGGACCAGCAGACCTTCGCACCGTGCCGCGCCGTGCAGCGGAGCTTCGTGCGATCATCGCAGTCGCCGAGTTGGAACCGAGTTCCCGACGAAAGCAGCAGGAACAGGCCGCGCTTCCGGCGTTTGGTGAATCCATCGCCATTCGCCAGCGCTATCTCGTCGGTGCGCATGACGCTGCGACGCTCTCGGCATCGCTGACCCTCTCGGGGATTTTCGCCGAGGGCACGATCGCTGGCACGATCATCGGCGGGCACGCGACGAGCTCTCAGACAGTCATTGGCGCACGCGACAATCAACGGGTCATCATTGGCGGGAAGCGCCCGATTCGACGGCGACGCTGAGCGCAATCGAGTCGGTGCACTTGTCAGGGCAATCGCGGAGCGGGCTCTTGATTGACTTTGCCGTGACCGCGACTCGCGAACCGAAGTGTGACATGAGTAATGGCGCTCTGCGGATTGTTGTTGACCATGTTTTGAGGCGTCCATCCAACACTCGGTCCGCTCCAACCCCACAGCGCGGGCCAATCGGCGCAGTTGCTTCCCCGAGGAATCGGGGCATAGGAGTAGGGGACCCACTCGTCGAGCCAGTCAAGATTGCCAAATCCCTTCCACGGCTTGGAGAGATCCATCGTGCCGTTCACTCGGCTCTTGAGGAACGCTGGGTCGAATGGGATCCATCCAGCCGTTGGGAGATAGAACTCGCACCACGAGATGTAGGTCGTGCTACTCGAGCGCTCGCCGCCTCGGATCGCGCCATTTTCTCGCGTGCCACCGTAGACGACGCGCGCCGGAATGCCTGCGTTGCGCAGGACTGCAACGCAAGAGAGTGCAGCATCGATCGCGGTTCCACTTCCGAGCATGGCAGCATTGGAGAATGTTCCACCGAAGTTCAGCCCACGGATCGAACCGTTCCACCCACGCAAACTGTATTGCGCGGAGTAACCCTTGAGTGACTTGAGCGTTGCGAGGACGAGTTCTTTGGCCGCGTCGTAGGGCGTGACTGCGCGGAGATTTCCCTTCGTTGTTTTCGCAACGAATGCCGTAATGAGCGGGTCGGATGGATGAATGAACTCATCTTCGGCGAGAAAGGGGCGTGTCGACTCCGGCCACTCTCGTGGCCACGCGATCTTGCGAGCGGCCGCCTCATCGATTTCGATCTTCCACAGCTGCATGCGCGCGCGGACATTCACGCGGATGTTCGAGCAATTCACGCTTGGCATGCCGACTTCGATGCGCGTGGCACCCGAAATCGCAGGTTGCATGACGATGGAAAGTTTCTCGGACGGAAGCTCCTTGCCTTCAATCCACACTCGTGCGCCTCCGAAGCTTGCGTCGAGATCCGCGCTCGTTCCCTTTTGAATGAGCGGCATGGAAAAGGTGGTCGGACCGAGTCGCCAGAACACGGAACCGTTCTGGTTCACCATTCCCAGTGATCCCACCAGCACTTCAAACTCAACCTCGGAAACCCTCGGCGACTTCCTCAGGAGCACGACGGGCGCGTTCTCGTCAGTCGTCGAGACCGGCGGAGTTCCTGGACTCGTTTGCAGCGGGTCGCTGCTCTGCGCGAGCGAAGTCGATACCGCGAGCAGTACCGCGAGCGATGCGAGCGTGTGAGTGCGAATGCGGGGTTCAAGCATGCGGATTCCTCCGAGAGCCAAGCGTGACTGGGTTCTAACTCGCGAGGGTGCGAACGGTTTCAGGATCGATCCACCGTTGTAGCGACTGCAGGAACTGTGCAAGGAGCAGATTGATGACGATGATCGTCAAAAAGCTTGCGACAAAGCTCTGGGTGGATGCGCGCCCGACTCCAGCGGCGCCGCCTTCGCAGCGGAATCCTCGGTAGCAACTGATGAGTCCGATCGCCAGGCCGAATGCGAGGCTCTTGAGTACCCCATTGAGTGGATCCCAACCGCTCAGGAACTGCGTGGTGGAGTACCAGTAGTCCGCGCGCGTGACGCCGTAGAGACCGCAAATGATGCCGAAACTTCCAAGAATTCCCAAGAGATCGGAGTAGATCGTGAGGATGGGCGTCATCACCACGCACGCGACCACTCGCGGTACGACGAGCGTCTTGATCGGATCAGCGCTCATGGCACGCATGGCATCGAGTTGTTCGGTGACATTCATCGTGCCGAGTTCGGCAGCGAGTGCGCCGCCGACGCGACCGGCGAGCATCACCGCAGCGAGCACCGGGCCAATTTGTTTCACCACCGCCGCGGCGATGACCCCGCCCATCTGTGCTTCTTGTCCGAGCGCGGCGAACTGGTCGTACCCTTCGAGCGCGAGGATCATGCCAATGAAAGCGCCGGTGACGCTGACCACGATGACGCTCGAGGCGCCGACGGAATACAGCAGGGGTCCGATGTTGCGCCAATGCATCCACGCGGAAGGATGCGTCGCGATGAGCGCGAAAGTGCGTCCAGCAAATCGCGAGAAACGGCCGATGCGGTCAAAGAACAAGCGGACGCTGAGACCGAGCGAAGAGAGTCGAGCGAGTGCGAGCGCCATGGATCGCGCGCAAGCGTAGCAAATAAGCACAACACCCTCGGAAGAGTCCGAGGGTGTTGCGATGAGTCAGCGGAGTGGATGGAGATTCGACTTACGGACAGGCGCCCCACGCGTTGAGCACCGTCGCGAGGTCAGCGGCATCGGTGGTGCCGTTGCCGTCGAGATCGGTTGCGCCGGCAGAATCCCATCCGTTCAGGAGCGACGCCAAGTCAGCAGCGTCGGTGACGCCGTCAGCGTTGAAGTCCGTGACGCATGGATTGGCCGTCTTGTCGCAAGCGAGACTCACAGCGCCCGGTGTGTCAAGCGTTCCAACCGCGGCTGGGTCTTGCAGACCGATCGCCCACAGGGAGGTGGTCGAGCAGTAACTCAATTGGAATGGGACCGAGGGAGTGGTGCCGGAAGTGTCAGGGCCTACACGGTTCAGGCTATAGGCCCATTCGGTTCCCACTGGAGGAACCGCAGCCGATTCGAGGAGGGAAACGGAGTCGACCAGATGGCTCCAGGGGGTGAAGTCGAGTCCGCCGTCATCATCAACATCGAGGTCCATGCCAATGGTGCCGGTGAATCCGTACACCAACATGTGCGTGACATTGTCACTGTTCTCAAAGAGGATGTAGGGGCTGACGAGGTTCGCGGCGGAAAGCGTGAATGTCGTGGTACCTGCGACGAAGTAGCCGCTTGCAGGAATCTCCGTGCAGTTAAGGTCAACATAGCACTCGATCACGCCCGAGCCTTGCACCGCAACGCCGTCACCGATGACCACATAGGTGAAACCCGAAAGGCTCGTGCCAGGTGCACCGGCCAATTCGAAATACTCCTGTTGATCAGAGACAAGGGCAAGGTCATCAGTTCGGATCTCGTTGATCCGCACTTCGGCGGGAAGCGCGTCTGGATAGCACGCGCAATTGGCGCGATCAGCGCACGCCTGATCCCACGCAACCTCGCAGCAGAGCGGGTCGCCCGCGCAAACACTGTCGCAGCAGATCGCATCCGAGCAGCCGGGGGTTGCCACGGCAACGCGGCAATCCGTCTTGTTGGGCACACCGCACGAACCGATTGCTGGGCAGACCGAACCAGGCGCGAGGCCGGGCGTGTCGTACCCAGTGACATCAAACGGATCGTAGTGACCCATGCGCGGTGAACCATCTGCACAGCGGAAGAAGTGCGGCGCGAGATTCGTCCCGTCCGGACCAACGCTCACGGCCGCGTACGTGCAGTTCACTTCATTGTCGAGCAGCGCGACTGAATCGATGACGCTCTGCCAAGGCGTTGTGTCGAAGGTGCAGTCGTCATTCGTGTCGAGGTCGTCGCCCACGATTCCGGTGAAGTTGTAGACAAGGTAGTAGTTCTTCGTGCCAGAGTCATTGAATGAGAGGAAGCGAAGCGCATCGGGGACGGCGTCGATAGAGAACGAGGCCTCGGTAATCAGGATGCGGCCATCCTTCGCAATCGAGAGTCCGTTCATGCTGACTGTTGCTTCGATCTTTCCTTGATTGACGCCCGCGCTCTGCGATGCGATCACCACCAGCGTGACGCCATTGAGCGACGCGCCGGGTGCGCCACTCAGCTCGACATACTCATTCAGATCGGTCGCGCTTGGATCGGAGACGCGCAACTCAGCGATCTGCAAGACTGGTGCGGGGGCACCGTTGATGCAGGCTGTTTGCGCAGTGGTGACGCAGGATGCGTCCCACATCGTGTCGCAGCAGACTGGGTTGACGACGCAGACTGCATTGCAGCAATCCGAATCAGCGCAGCCGGGGGTAAGAACGGCGACGAAGCAACTGCCGGTGCCTGGCCCACACGCTGTGCAGATGTCGTTGGCATCGCCGGCAGAATCGCGACCGAGGCCAGCCCCATCGAATGGACCAATCTTCCATGTTCCTGCGGGCGAGCATCGATACGCGTGGCTCGCGACGAAGGTCGTGTCAGGCCCAACGGTTGTCGTCGAGTACCACCACTCATCACCAGCTGCTGGAACGCCCGTGTTTGGCTTCACGAGTGCGACGGAGTCGACGACGCTCGTCCAGGGCGTGATGTCAAGTACGCCATCCTCGTTGGTATCGAGGTCTTGTAGAAGGGTGCCCGTGAAGCCCGACACCAAGAGATGGGTGACATTATCGCTGTTCTCGAAGTTGATCGCAGCAACCGGACCAACATCGACGCTGCCGGCGAACACCAAGGTCGCGACCTTCGACACCGAAATGAATCCGTCGCCAGGAATCGTGTAGGCGCCGAGCGGCACAACACACTCGATCACGCCGTTCTTGGTCGCGGCAGTCGAGCCGTCGCCGATGACGATGTAAGTCAGCCCGGCGAGCGACGAGCCTGGAGCGCCCTTCAATTCGAAGTATTCGTCCGTGTCCGTGCCTGGGTGATCAATGCGGATTTCGTTGATGACGACGGGCTCTGGTTCGCAGAGACCATTGGCTCCGCCAGGCGAATCTATTTGCGCGTAGGCGTCTTGCGTTCCTACATTCCATTGCGAGCTAAGTTCGCACTTCCACGCAGCGTAGGGGACAAATCCAGCATCTGGACCAACGCGATTGAGCGAATAGATGAAGTCATCGACCACACCGTCCGCGAGTCCGTTCCACATCGACATGCTGTCGGTGAGATTCGTCCACGGGAATGCGTCGAGTGTGCCGTCATCGTTTGTATCGAGATCATCACCGACTGCGCCTGTGAATCCTTGCACAAGGAAAATCGTGACGTTGTCTGTGTTTTCGATCGCGAGAGGCGCAATGAGATTCGGAGTCGCAAGCATGAGGCTTGCCTTTCCGACGACGAAGTAGCCGCTCGCGGGGATGGTGCCGCCAAGCGCAATCACCTGTTCGATCGACCCGTTCTGGGCGGGAGGCAGTTGCGCATCATCATCACCCACGATGACGAGGCTGTACCCCTTGAGGGAGGTGGCGGCCAACCCCTTCAGTTCGATGTATTCCTCAGTATCAGAGCCCGGCTGATCCGCGCGAACTTCATGGAGCGTGACTTGGGCGAAGGAGGAGTTGGCGAAAGCGAGGCCTGTCGCCACATAAAGACAAGCGTGAAGAGCGTGTCGCATCTTTGATCAATCTCCAGAAAGGGTTGCAGACCAGCAAAGCAAGAATCTCGGCTGCGCACGAGGAGTGCCCAGTCGAGCAGATTTGTTTGAGTCTAGATCAGAACGGCGAATCTCCAAACGAGTTTCCGAGTTGTTGGCGCGAAGAGTTGGCGAACGCTTATGCCGCGAGGGTCCCGAAAGTTCGTCGATTCAACTCAGAAACAGTCGAATTCACGGAATTCAAGGCGCCGAAACGACTTGCACGAGCATCCCCGAAGAGGCTTCAACCAAACGCACAACGCCGCGTTACCGCGGCGTCGTGGTGGACCTTTCTGAGGACGATTCGCTGAGGAATCGCGCGAGTTCGTCGCTCACTTCACATTGTCATCGTCGGTCGTCGTTGCCACGGGAGTCGGCGCGGTGGTCGCTGATTCCGTGGTCTTCGCGGCGGTGGCGGTTGTTCCCGAATCGGTCGATGGCTTCAGGTAGAGCTCGACGCGGCGGTTCGCCTGTGAACCCTTCGCCGTGTTTTCACTGACCGGGCGGAACTCGCCGTAGCCGGCGACCATGAATCGGCTCGCGCCAACGCCGTCGGCGACGAGCGCCTCGCGGACTGAGATCGCGCGGTGCGCTGAGAGGTGCATGTTGGTTGGGTGTGCGGCGGCGGTAGCGGCGCGGCGAATGCCAACATTGTCGGTGTGTCCAACGACTTGAACCTCGAGGCTGGTCGCAGAACTTCCATTGAGGACCGTCGCAACTTGCGCGAGCACTCCCTTCGCCTTGTCGGTGAGTTGTGCAGAACCGGAATCAAATGTCACATCGCTCGAGAAGCGCAGCATGCCCTTCGCCTTGTCAAAGGTGAGCAGTCCGCCGCTGCTCGCGGCGATTTCTTCGAGTGCCGCGGACACATCGGACGGCAGCACATCGAGCGCGTTCACTTGGCCGAGCAATGCGTTGTAACGGTCCGTCAGCGCTTGGATGTCTGCGTCGCTTGCGCCGGCGAGTGTCTTTGCCTTCAATAGGTCAGCAGCTGCTTCGGCGAGCTGTTTTCGCAACATTTCCTCGTTTGCTGTCGAAGTATCCAGCTCACCTTGCAACTGCGCGACTTGCTGCTTGAGGCTGCGATTGTTCGTCATCAGGTCGTCGTACTGCGTTTGTGGAATGCAGCCGGTGAGCGTGGTGAGTGCGAGTGTTGAGGTGCCGAGGACGATGAGGTCGAAGCGCATGGGTAATGCCTTGAGCTGCTGTTGAATTTTTGAAAGCGCGTGCTTCGATCGCTCCATGATCGAAACCCAAGTGAAACTTAGGGGAGTTTGCGAGAAGTCTCCCATGATGCGCTGTTCGAAGGCAAACGGCAGCAATTCCTTGAACGGCGCGAGTGTAGCGTCCGCCCCCGTGCTTGCGTGGAAACTCGCGCAGGAATTGCGCGTCTTGCTTCGAGAAGTCCTCCGGTTGCGGGAAACCGGTGCGTCGGGTCGATAGGATTCGTACTCCCCCATGAGCCTCGAACGAGACGAATTTCACGACTTCCTCCGCTCGCGTGGACCTTACCCATTGGAAGCCTATGAGTTCCTGCAGCAGGGTTTGCAGCACACGGTGCATCGACTTTCCCAGACGAGCGCCGCGAGTAGCAGCGAGCCCTTTCGCGGCGGCCACATCTCTGGTCAGCAACTCTGCTTCGGGCTCCGGGACCTCGCGATCAGCCGCTACGGGTTCCTCGCTCCGGTTGTCCTGCGGCACTGGGGGGTCGATCGAACGATGGACTTTGGGACAATGGTGTACACCCTGATCGAGGCTGGGCTGATGAGCCGAAACGAGCGCGATTGCCTTGAGGATTTTGCCAGCGTTTTCGAGTTCGACGAGGCATTTTCTCAGCGTGAACTGACCAATTCCATCGGCCGCGGTTGAGGCCCGTTGCACCCTCTCCCCCAGCATGCGGGAGGCATCGCGCCTCTGCTCCGCCCAGACGGCGCAAGTTGAGTAGGATGCAGGGGTCGGGATGGCGCCCGTCACTGGCTGTTATGCAATCTGCTGATTTGGAGCTCCAAGGATGGCGACTCCCGAACAAACTGATTCCGATCCGAGTGCGAATCGTCCTTCCGCGAGCGCCTCGAACCCGAGCGCAACGCAAGGCGCCGCACCGAATCTTCATAAGTTGCACCTCTGGCAGATCCAGGGCATCCGCGACATTCTTGTCGTAGCGGTCGTGTTTTCGATCTTGTCCTTGGGTTACCAAATGCGGACGGTCACGGTTCCGCTGCTCGTTGCACTTGCCTTGGCGTATCTGATGGAACCAATCGTGCGGTATCTCTGCACCTTTCGGTTTGTGTCGCGGCCGGTCGCGGTCAGTCTGATCATGCTCGTGAGTGGGCTCGTCCTTGCAGTCGTGCTCGCGATCGGCGTTCCCCTCGTGGTGGGGCAGGGAGTGGAACTGCTAGAGAGCGCGCAGAGTGGTCGCTATGACAGCGCGCTCGCAAGCGCGATCGATGGACTTCCACCGGAGTATCAGCAGAGCGCGAAGGACCTACTCGAGCGCCTGGGTCATCCGCTCACCGGCGCGGCTTCGGCATCGAATGACGCGCCGCCGATCGAGGCCGGCGCAGTACCAACGACGGCTGATCCGATTCCACCAAGCGCAGGCCCTGCAATCGCCGAAGAAATCGCGGTCGGCCTCGCGACCATTGAGATTCCTTGGGTTTCACTGCTCGGCACGAATGTGAGCCAGATGCTTGCGTTCGCGCTCGCGGTCTTCCGCATCAGCCTTGTGACCTTTCTCATTCCGTTCTACTTCTGGTTCTTCAGTGTGTCGTTTCCGCGCGTGCTTGCTTTCGCGCGCGAACTGATACCCGACGAGAAGAAGGACGCGGTGCTGAGCGTTGTGGCAGACATGGATCGCGCGGTCGCAGGGTTTGTGCGCGGAAGAATTGTGATCTGTGTCCTGATGGGAATCGGCTTTGGTATTGGATGGCACTTCTGCGGCGTTCCCTACGCGATCGCACTTGGCGCACTCACTGGCGCACTCTCGATCGTTCCGTACTTGGGGGGAATTGGCGTTCCGCTCGCCATCGGCACGCTGCTCATTTCGCAATACGAGCTCCCGCCGGAGCAGCGCATGGGACTCCTCGCAATTGCGCTCTGGCCGATCATCGTCTTCGTCATCGTGCAGTCCATCGAGGGCTACATCCTCACGCCCATCATCGCTGGCAAGGCGACGAATCTCGACCCAGTGACGATTGTCGTCGCAATTCTCGCGGGAGGCTCGATTGCCGGTGTCTACGGCATGCTCCTCGCAATTCCTGCCGCAGCGTGCGGGAAGATTGCGATTCAGCGACAGGTGTTGCCTCGCTTGAAGGATTGGGCGCGTGGCCGCGTGGCTGATCCGCTTCCGATCGATCACGACTGAGTACTTCTTCCGATGCGCTTTTCGAAACTGATCGCTGATCTCGCCTCGTCTGTAACGCCGACCACCGTGGATCCTGAGATTTGGAGCCTCTGCGAGGACTCTCGGCTTGCGAAACCGAAGTGCTTGTTTCTCGCTCGCGTGGGGACGAAGGCGGATGGTTGCGAGTACGCCGCGCAGGCGGTTGCAGCTGGTGCGGCAGCCATCGTGATGGCGGAAGGGGCGTCCATTCCTGACGGGCTGCCTCAGGAGATTGCGGTTGCGTTCGTCGCAGATCCAGCCGCGGCTGCGGGGGTCATCGCGGAGCGATTCCATGGTCATCCAGCCAAGGCGTTGCATGTGGTCGGCGTGACGGGAACGAATGGCAAGACAACCACGAGTTACCTCTTGCAACAGTTGCTGACGAAGGGCACTCGCCGGTGTGGCTTGATTGGGACGGTGGAAACGCATGACGGGTTGGTGCGGAGGCCATCGAGTCTTACGACACCGCCAGCGTTCGAACTGTCGAATCTCTTTGCGAGAATGCTCGACAATGGTTGTGCGGCGGTCGCGATGGAAGTTTCGAGTCACTCGCTCGTGCAACGCCGAGTTGGTGCGATCCCGTTCCGAACCGCGATCTTCACGAATCTCACCGGTGATCACCTTGATTACCACGGTTCGATGGAGCATTACGCGCAAGCCAAGGCGGTGCTCTTCTCGATGCTTCGTGTCGACGGCATCGCGATCATCAATGCGGATGATCCGCACGCGTCCACCATGATCGATGCAACTCGCACGCGGGGCGCGAGCGTTTGGCGCACGAGTCTGCTCGATCGGAGCGCTGAGTTTTCTGCGGAGATTCGATCGATGAACGCCAGCGGCATGGACGTGACGCTGCGTGGATTGCCGTGGGGAGCAGGACAGGAGTATCCCATTCGACTACCGCTGGTCGGTCGTCATAACGCGATGAACGCACTTCAAGCGCTGGCCGCGGCGATCAGCGTGGGCGTTCCGTTGCACGAGGCGCTCGCGGTCCTTGCGCACTGCGAAGCTCCTCCCGGAAGACTGCAACCCATTGCAACCGGCAGTGCGGGGTTTAGCGTGCTTGTGGACTACGCGCACTCAGACGATGCACTTGCCAATGTCCTCCGGACGCTGCGCGAGACGCTCGCGCCGGGCGGTCGTTTGCGCGTCGTGTTTGGTTGCGGTGGTGATCGCGACAAATCCAAGCGCCCTCGCATGGCGAAGGTTGCATGTGAGGGCGCAGACGATGTCGTCATCACCAGTGACAATCCACGGACAGAGGATCCACAGACGATCATCGCGGAAGTCAAGGAGGGAGTTCCAAGTGACTCGCTCGCGCGCGTGGTGATCGAAGTCGATCGCTCGAAGGCAATCGCGTATGCGGTTTCGATGGCGCGCGAAGGCGATGTGGTATTGATTGCGGGGAAGGGGCACGAGGATTACCAGATCATCGGCTCGCAGAAGTTCTCGTTCGATGACCGCAAGCAGGCAGCAGAAGCGCTGCGGCAACGCGCCAATGGAGCTCCTCGATGAGCGACGGGGTTGGGGAGTTTCTTTCGCGAGTCGAAATGGCGGAAGCGGTCGGAGGCGCTTGGTCAAGTTGGCCGTCAGTCGATGCGACGGGCATTGCGACCGATACGCGAGAGTGGATGGAGAGGAAACTCTTCATCGCACTTCGCGGTGATCGATTCGACGGCCATGCCTATCTCGCGGACGCCTTCGCGAAGGGTGCAGTTGGAGCTGTCATTGATCGAAGCTGGAGCGATCGAGATGGTGGCTATGGTCCCGTCCTGCGCGTCGACAACACGCGCACCGCATTGGCGAAAATCGCCTCCGCTTGGCGGAAGAGTCTGTCGGCGCTCACCGTCTCTGCGGTGACGGGCAGCGCGGGGAAGACCACGACACGACGACTGATCGAAGCCGCATGTGCCATGCGGGGCGAGACTGTCGTGAGCCTGAAGAGTTTCAACAATGACATCGGCGTACCCCTCACGCTACTTTCGGCGCGGCGCACGCACCGTTTTCTCGTGGCGGAGATAGGAATGAATCACCCTGGCGAGATTCTGCCACTCGCGCAACTCGTGTCGCCTCGTGTTGCGGTCGTGACCATGGCGGGTCGAGCGCACCTTGAGGGCATGGGTTCGCTCGAAGCGGTTGCGAAGGAAAAGGCATCGATCTTTCTTGCGCTCCCCGCCATGGGCTGCGCGGTTATGCCCAGTGAAGCTGGCCCGCTTTCGGATGCGATTGAGGGGATTGGCCTTGCCCATCGCGGCATCCGGCAGATCCGATTCGGCGGTTGTGATCGCGCCGATGTCCGACTGATCGAGCGCCGTCCGTCGAGCGCAGGCTCGCAGCGGCTCTCCATGCGGGTGAGTGCGGCGATTCTCCCTCAAGGCAGCAAGGACCGGCGTGTGGAGTTTGATTGCGCCCTGCCTGGGGAACACAACGCGCGCAATGCCGCATCGGCATTGGCTGCAGCGCTGGCGCTCGGCGTTGATCTGGACGATGCGATTCGCGGCATCGCGTCGGTGGTACCGTCGGAGATGCGCTTCGTGCGGGAAGAGCACCGTGGGGTGACCTTTTTCAACGACACTTACAACGCAAATCCTGATGCCATGCTCGCCGCGCTCCGCACCTTCGCGGAACTCACCGTCAACGCATCGCGCCGCGTCGCGCTCCTCGGCGAGATGCGAGAGCTCGGCTCTGATGCCGCGCAGCTTCATCGCGAAATCGGGAAGGAAGCAGCGGCGACCTCTCTCGACGCAATCATTGCGGTTGGCCCGTTCGCGACGGAAGTCAAAGACGCCTATCAACACGGGGGTGGCCGCGGCGCGGCAATGGCTTTCGCGGAGTTTGGAAGCGACGCGATGGACGCCGCGCTCAGTCACGCAACGCCAGGGACGCATGTATTGGTGAAGGGGTCGAGGGGCGCGAGAATGGAGCGTTTCCTCGCGGAATTCCGATGAACCAAGGCAACCACTGAACCCGTTCCAAGGACCTCCACTTCGTGCTGTATTTTCTGACGCAGGAGTATCAATCCTGGCTCGACTCGATCGGGCTCTACCGTGTGATTCAAGTGTTCACGCAGTTGGAGTTCCGAGCATTTGCATCCGTGCTGTTTGCGTTCACCTACGTCTTGCTCGTCGGTCCGCGCACGATTGCGTGGTTGCGTCGCTGCAAGATTGGTGACAACCCGCAGTTTGATGATGCGATCATTGACACGCTTTCGGAGGGAAAGCGTGGCACACCCACCATGGGCGGCATTGTCATCGTGGGTGCGATTCTCGGCTCAACGGTCCTGCTCGCGGATGTTGTGCACAGCAAGTACATCCTGTGGACGCTGTTCACGCTGGGGTGGTTTGGAGGCATTGGCCTCTTTGATGATTGGCTCAAACTCCAAGAGAGCCGGCGGCCGACAAAGTCCCGTCACGGATTGCGCTCGATCGAGAAACTTGCGTACCAGTTCGGAGGCGCGATCCTGATCGCGGCAGGGCTGTATTACACCTCACAGGGGGACACCAACCCTGCTGCGGTATCGCTCAATCTCCCTTTTCAGCGCACTTATGAGCTCGCGACGCGGAGCGCATTTGAGGGGGCGAGCCTGAATCCCTCCGTGATCGTCCTTGGCCTTGCCGGATTCACGGCGCTTGGTTCGATCTGGATCGTCGGCTTCTCGAATGCAGTCAATCTCACGGATGGCCTTGATGGCCTGTCTGCCGGAACCATGACCGTCGCGAGTTTCGTGATGATGGTGTTGTGCTTCATGTCATCCTCACGCGAAGCGGCATCGTTCCTCATGGTGCCGCATGTGCCAGGGGCGTCCGAGCTCATGGTGGTCGCGGGAGCGATGGCGGGCGCATGCATGGGTTTCCTCTGGTTCAACTGCAACCCCGCGAGTGTTTTCATGGGGGACACAGGATCGCTGCCGCTGGGCGCCTTGCTCGGGTTCATCGCGGTCGCGATTCGACAGGAGGCACTCCTCTTGATCGTGGGCGGAGTGTTTGTGATGGAAGCCGGAAGTGTCATGCTGCAGCTGGGCTACTTCCGCTTGACGAAGGGGCGGCGGCTCTTCCTCATGACACCTATTCATCACACCTTTCAAAAACGCGGTTGGACCGAGACTCAAGTCGTGACTCGATTCTGGGTGATCTGCGCGATTTTCGGAATGCTCGCATTGGCATCGATCAAGATGCGGTGAATCGCCGCGCACGCGTTTTTCCTATGATGCGTTCTCCAAGTGTCCTTGTGCTTTGGGCGTGTTTTCACGCGTGGTTTCTCGCATGTCCTCAGTTGGGACTCAACTCCTCGATCGATTCCAGCGACGATTGCTCCTCCTAGGGAGCGTTGGGTGCGTCATGCTGCTGTTGCTTGGAGCGCAGCTCTTTCGATTGGCGTTCCTCGAGCATGCCGTGCATGCACAGGAAACCGCACGGTTTCTGACGACCCGTCGACTGCTCCCGGCATCTCGCGGCACCATCTTTGATCGACGCGGCGAAGTCCTGGTGCGTGATCGCGCAAGTTGGAATGTGTTGGTTGACTACGACGCGATCACCGGCCGATGGGCGGTGAATCGCGCACGAGCCCAGGCGTTGCAGGAGCTTGGTCGACCGGCGTGGATGGAGATGAGCCCCGAGCGGCGCACTTCGGCGGTGCTTCAGCGACTTGACGCGTGGGAGGAGACGCTCGAGACGCAGATCTACGCGGCGCTCGCGAATGCAGGAGGAATCAGCCGCAGCGAGTTGGAACGCCGCTTTGATGAAATCGTCGCGCGCGCTGAGCGGCAGGCCCTCACCCGACGCGATTCCCTGCGAGATGCGGCGATTCGCCGTTACGGCGCGGATGCTCGGATTGATGGACTTGAGCAAGAGTTGGTCGCGGCCCAGCGTGAGTCGCATGTGATTCTCACCGATGTCGGTGATGAGGTCGCGTTTGCGTTTCAACGATTGAGTGATGCGTTTCCCAAGACAGTCTCGGTGCACGCAGCGAGTGAGCGCGTCCGACCCTGGGAGCATGTGGTGTTCGACCTTGCTCGAAAGGACTTTGTTGCGCCGGCGCGGAGGGACTCGCCCATCCAAGTCGAATTGCATGGCGTTCTTGATCACCTCCTCGGGAGTACGCGCACGCAGGTTTTTCCAGAGGATCTCGCGCGGCGCCGACTCTTCGCGGAAGGCTCGCGTGAGATCGTGGACTTGGGCGGATATCGCGCCGATCGCGACATCATCGGTTCAAGCGGCATGGAACGGCGCGCGGAAGATCACTTGCGAGGCTTGCGTGGCGTGGTCGAACGAGATCTTGAGCGCGGAACAGAATCTCGCCTCGACCCAGTGGCGGGCGCTGACCTGACGCTCTCGATCGACATCCGATTGCAAGCGCGCGTGCAGGCGCTCTTTGATGAGAAGTCGGGTCTCGCTGAAATCCAACAGTGGCAACGCGGCTGGGAGCCGGAGGGTTCGCCGCGCGCTGGCCCGCTTCCGGTCGGGTGGAAGTTGAATGGAGCGTTTGTCATTCTTGACATTGAACGCGGTGAAGTGCTCGCCGCAGGAAGCAGTCCAACCCTTGCGCAAGGTCGTGCGATGGATGCGCTGCAGCGGAATGCCGAAAGTCCACAAGTTTTCCGTCCCTTCGAGGGTGCGTATCCCCCGGGCTCCATCCTCAAACCGCTGGTTTTTGTCGCTGCGGCGGCGGATGGCCTTGTCCATGCGGATGAGGCCATTGAATGTAGGGGACACTTTTTCGAAGAAGCCACCGAGAGCGTGCGATGCTGGATCTACCGTCCCGCGCAAGGACGCGACAGTGTGCACGGAGCGCTGCTCGCGTCGGAGGCACTCGCGCGAAGCTGTAACATCTATTTCTACACACTTGCGCAGCGCCTCGGGCCGGAGCGATTCGTGGGGTGGATGCGTGCATTCGGACTCGGTCAGGCACACGCGCTCGACTGCGCGGTGGAACGAGTGATGGAGAATGGGGCGAGCGTGTGGAGCGGGGTTGCCGCTGGTTCGCTTCCAGACTCGGCAATGATTGCGAGTTGGAAATCGAAACGCGATCGAACGAGCCCAGTGCTGCTCGGTATCGGGCAGGGCGCGATGACTTGGACGCCCCTGCAAGCGGCAAACGCGTTCGCGACGATCGCCCGCGGCGGCGTCTCCATCCCGCCCACCGTCTTGCTTCGATCGGAGGTTCCGAGTGGTGATGATCTGCGACTTCCTCCGTGGGCCGTTGACGCGGCGCTTGAGGGACTGCGTCAATCCGTCCGTGAGTCGTATGGCACGGGCCATCATGTCACGCTGGAAAACGGCGTGAAAGAGCCGTTGTTCGACATACCGGGATTGAGTGTCTGGGGAAAGACCGGGACCGCGACTGCTTCTCTGCTCGCGCTCGACAATGACGCGGATGGTGACACTGACCTTCACGTGCGAACGGATCACGCATGGTTCGTTGGACTCGTCGCCCCTCGCGGGGAGAAGCCGAAGTACGCCGTCGCGGTGATCCTTGAGCACGGAGGATCGGGCGGCAAAGTTGCCGGCCCAGTTGCGGCGCAAGTTTTTCGCGCGCTCGACGCGGAGGGATATCTTCGCCGCGCAGGGGCGTTGTCGGACGCTGATGGAGGTCGGCGGTGACGCTCGGCATCGGACCCGCATCACTCTTTCGGGGCACGAGCGAACTTGGAAAGAAACGCCATAGCTTCGCCACCTTCGCGTGGCTTTCTGTAATCGCTGCCGCGGGCATGAGCGTCATTGGGATCCAAGCGATCGCACTGACCCGACCGGAACTCGCGGCGAGACAGGGGATCTTTCTCTTTGTTGGGCTCGTGGCAGGGGCCCTCGCGATCGTGCCGCATCCGAGGTTCCTGCGCGTTGCATGTTGGGCGCTGTGCGCGATCGTGATCGCGCTCTTGGTCTTTGTCCTGCTTCCGATTGCGCCGGCATCCCTCGTGACGCCCCGCAACGGTGCTCGCGCGTGGATCGCGCTCGGCGCATTCGATTTGCAGCCGAGCGAACTTGCAAAGATCGCATTCATCTTATGCCTTTCGCAATGGCTCTCGATTCGGCAGAGCCCCCGACGATTGCGAAACCTCGTCGTGCCGCTCTTGCTCTTTCTCGTACCGGTTGGATTGATCGTGCTTGAACCAGACCTTGGCAGCGCGCTCCTCTTTGGCCCCACGCTCCTTGGAATTCTTCTCGCATCCGGTGCACGATTGGGACACATCGCAGTGGCGGTGGGATTGACCGCATGCCTCGTTCCAGTCGCGTACTTCTCCGTCCTCAAGCCCTATCAGCAGGCGAGAATCGATGCCATTGTTGCGCAGGTGAGGGGCGACACGCGGTTCGAGAACGACATCGGATTTCAGGGCTGGCGGGCCATGCGGTTGGTGGGAAGCGGCGGTGTCTTCGGCAACGAAGCATCGCATGCCAAGGCACTCGTCAAACTGAATGCGCTGCCTGAGGAGCACAACGACATGGTGTTCGCTGTGGTGTGCTGCCGGTACGGGTTACTTGGTGGCGCGTTGGTCTGGGTCCTGATGTCGATGTACGCCGCGGGCGCGCTGCTCGTGGCGGCCAGTGCTCGGGATGGGTTTTCGAAGCTTGTTGCAGTCGGCATTGGCTCCATTCTCTTTGCGCAGACCTTCGTGAACACCGGAATGACGATTGGAATCCTCCCGATTACTGGGGTGACTCTTCCATTTGTGAGTTATGGTGGCTCGAGCCTCGTAGCATCATGGATCATGACAGGTGTACTGTTCTCGCTTGGATTCCACCGCGTTGGGAGTGGTGAGAAAGATCGATTCGATGAGTGACTTTCATTTTCCTCACGGCCACTCGCAGAAGTCCGCTCGGCCGATGGTGCGCGGGGAGAACGCGCGCGGCCCACGCGAACCGAGTCCTGATTCAGAAGCAGAACGCCTGCGCGCGCGGGCGCAAGAACTCTCCGAATGGCTTCAGTTTTCGCCCGCGCCCGAACCGATTGCGAGAGATGCCGCAACTCTCGCGCAGCTACAGGCGCAGGGCATCGAACTCGAAGAGCGTGAACTGCAACTTCTTGAGCGATATCTCGGACTTCTGTTCGCGACAAACGCGCGATTCAACCTGACTGCCATCACCAGAGAGGACGCGTGGAATCGCCATGTGCTTGATTCACTGAGCCTGCTTGCGCCACTCGACGCGCTCGAAGTGGCGCGTGCCATGGACCTTGGATCGGGAGGTGGCTTGCCAGGGATTCCGCTCGCGATCTGCCGGAGCGACATCGAGTGGACGCTCGTGGAGGCAACGACGAAGAAGGCGCACTTTCTGACGGCGGTCGTCGAACATCTCGGCTTGCCCAATGTGACGGTGTTACAAGCGAGGGCGGAGACCACGAGCCAGAATGGCATTGGCGAGGTGCTCGATGTGGTGGTTGCGCGCGCGGTTGGAGCTTTCGGCCCACTCGCGCAGTTGGCCGTTCCGTACCTTCGCATCGGCGGTGTGCTTCTGGCGATCAAGGGCGACAGAGCTGCGGAGGAAGTCATGGACGCCAAGGCGCGGCTGCACGCGCTCCATGCGCAGGTCATCAACCAGATTCGAACGCCTACCAACACGATTGTCGTGATGGAAAAGATCCGAAAGACCCCCGCCAAGTATTTTCACTGACCGCTCGCTGCTGAGTGAACCACCGGTTGACCATAGGTCCCGCCTAGGAGACCCAAGATGGAGGGGAGGTTCGTGAGCAGCACTCGCTGCGCGCCGGCGGAAGTGTTGTATTCAAGCAACTCCATTCGCACGCTTTGCCCATCGATCTCGCAACCGAGAAGCCGCGATTCCTGCCAATCCGCTGCGCGCTCGACGCTCCAGCGCAGCACAGGGATGCGTGTTGAAACTCCGGCATTCGTGTTGTGTTCGATTCGTAAGCACACCTCGCCCGTCCCAGTGGCATCATCGAACTCTAGGCACGAAACATGCACGCAGAGCGTTGATCCAACAAGAGGCCATTTCGCCACGAGGAGCGCGGTGGTGCTTGGCGAGGCCGCGACTCTGCCGCCTGAAGAGAGTGCGCTCATCGCGAGACTGCTCCCAGTACTTTGCCAAGAGTCTTGACGGCGCGCTCGAATCCCTTCTCCGACTTGGAGATTGCATTGGAGAGCGATTCGAAGACTTTCAAAAGTTGCAGGAGTTCAGCGATGCGCTTGTCGTGCGATGCCCGGGCGTTGGCTTGTGCTTCGGATTTTCGAGTCGAGGACTTCGTGGGACGGCAAGAGGCCAACTGTTCGAGGAGGGGATCGAACTCCCGCCGCTTCCGCGCACGAAGGATCGTGATGAAGAGCTTCCAAACATCCTGCTCGGCCTGGTGGAAGTCGCGCCGATCACCACGCACCTTGACGCACTGCACGAGTCGCCAGTCGGCGAGTTGGCGCACGCAGGTCGATGCACTTCCGCGCGAGATTCCCAATCGTGTCATGATCTCTTCCGCGGCCAGTGGCTCGCCTGCGATGAAGAGCAGGGCGTGTACTTCTGCCATTGCGCGCTGGACACCCCAACGGGTTCCCATCTCGCCCCATAATGCAATGAAGCGATCCTGCGCTCCGATCAACTCTTCATCGATCGCGACCTGAGGCGCGGAGGGCGCGGAAAGGGCGGCGAGTGGCGCGGGCATGGAAGGAAGACGATAGCACGCATCGGTGGGCTTGGATTTGCAATTTCAGAATCTACTGAAACTTTGAGCTACCTCGCGGCGGGATGGAATGAAAGCCGCCCCGCAGCGAACTGCTGCGGGGCGGCACATTTGGGTAGAGGGATCGATCAAGGAACGGGGATCAGCGGATCATTGATCGAGAGATTGATGAGGTCGTACCAAGTGGCATACTGCTTCACATTGCCAAGACCGAGCGTATAGATGCGCACCACAAACTCGTTGTCCGGGCCGACATAGTTGTCGTACCCGAGGTAACCAGGAACGGTGAAGTTCATCGTGCTGTCCGCTGTTCCAAGCACCTGATTCCCAATGTACTTGTTGCGACGGTTGACATGGTCGTACATGTACGCAAGTAGCATCACGGGCGTCCGGGTCGTGCGCGCGACGATGTCGAGGCGGAGGTCATAGATATTGCCGGCGTCTTGCACCGTGTTGGGTGCCCGGCAGCGGACATCCGTTGTCCAACCAGTTCCAAGGTAGGTGAACCCCTCAACGCGATCGCCTTGCGTCATGCGCGTTGACAAGACCTTGTTATAGTTAAGGTCTTGTGCGCGGATCTTGAAGTTGGTGATGGGTGGGGTTCCCGTTCCGGTCAGAATCTCAAACCCCATCTGGTCGCCGTCGAAGAAGCCACTCGAAAGAATCGAGTAGGCGCTCGCGATGGGCGCGGGGAAGTTGTTGATCACCTTGAAGAAGCAATCGCAATCATCGGGAATGCATCCATCGGGCGTCTGGCAGCAAAAATCTCCAATGTTGGCACCTTCGGCTTCGATCGAACGGCTCACATCGCATTGTGGTGCTCCTGTGAGAGACGAACGCATCTGCTCAGGCGTGATCGGCATGCCATAGAGTTGTTTCGACCAGCCTTGCAGAATCGTCACCATGCCAGCCACCGTCGGAGCCGCGGAGCTCGTTCCGTTGAAAGTCGTGGTGTACGTGCGAAGCATGTTGTCTTCGTTCGCGTCAATTCCTGTTGGAGAATTGGCGCCTTGGAACAACGCGCCATAGCCAGTCGTGCAAACCGCTGTGCCCCAGCCGAAACAGTGCACATCGCCATTCTCGGCATCGGGGTTTGTGTAGTTACTAAATGACTGGCGAACGTAGCTCTGGAAGCAGCACTGTCCTGGTGGGTGATACTCACCGCCCGCACCGCTCGCACCGACGATGATCGCGCCGGTATCGAACGGCGCGTCAGCGATCGCCATACCGTCGTTGCCCGCCGAGCAACACTGCGTGATGCCGAGGTCGGAACCGAGGCGAACCAAAGTCGCGAGAGGCTCTAGACGATCCATCGGGCCGATGCCCGGATAGCCCCATGAGTTGTTGACGACATCTCCTGCACCGAAAACCTCCCAGCAACTCGTGAGTGCGTTCTGGGAGCGGCCGCCTTCCTCGGCGCTCACGATGGGGAAGAAGTATCCCTGCGCATTCTTCGCGATGCCGGTCACGCCGAACTGGTTCTCACCCGCGACGATCTCGCCGAGCGTGGCAGTACCGTGTTGTGGCTCGTTATCCGGGATCAGGACGATCGTCTGGCCAGCCTCTGGAATGACGCGTGGGGTTGCATAGCTGGGGCCCGATTCGACATTGGCCCAAAGCGCTGGATCGGCGGGATCGGATGGAAGTCCCGATCGGACAAACTCTTCATGCTTCACAAAGGCAGCAAACTCAATCACCGCAACCTTGACGCTCTCGCCATAGAGAATGGCAGGAGTGCCGCCTTGGTAGTAATCGGAGAACTGCTGCTGCCAAGTCGCCAGACCTGTGAGGTCGAAGCCGCGGCCATTGAAACTCGTGATTCCCGCCCAAATGTTGTTCGCTGGGTCGGCGAATCCGGGCTCCGGCACAACCCGATTCGTGAGGTAGAACTGCGCCCCGCCCTGCAGTGCGCCCGTCGCTGGGAACGGCACATAGGTATCGGGCGTTGGTCCAGCGACCGCGTTTCCGACGCATGCCTGCGCGGAAAGTGCGAGCGTGACACACGAGGCATCCCAGCCACTCTGCCCGTTGCAGCAGGTCGGGTCGAGAGTGCAAACCGCCGCGCAGCACGTTGGCTGGCTGCACCCTGCGCCACCGTGGGCTTCGAAGCACGGCCCTTGCTGGACGTTATTGATAATCCACGATGGCCATGCGAGCGGATCAGCTGGAACACCAGGGGCGCTCCAGGCGGGTCCGATGATCGAAGCGGAGCCCGGGAAATAGCCTGGCGGGTTCGCCGGAATCTGAGGCTCAGGGCAACTCCAACCGCCGCCCCCGTTGCACGCCGGATCGGGGGTTTCAGCGCGCAGCAGATACGAGGTGAAGCACGCGTCGTATCGCTGGTACCCAGTCAACTGCGGATTGGAGGATGGATCGTAGATCTGCCCGATGCACTGGAGGTTCGCGATTGCTGCGCAGAGAAAGTCCCATCCGCGTGCGGAAGCATCGTCGGTACAGGTCGGGTCTATCGTCCCCACGAAGTTACAGCATTGTGCGTCGGCGCATCCGTAGATCGGATTCTGCCCACCGGGATCTGGGTTGCAGTTGAAGAAACGCGGATCGGGGCAAGCAATGTTTGGTTCATTGCAGGTAACCGGGTTCATCGGATCACAGCCCTGTTGATGAACCGCGGGGAGCGGGTCGATACTCGTCCACTCCACGATTTCGAGCGCTTGGAATGCGCGAGCCGCGTCGAGCAGTCGGTCAGCCGGAATGTTGTCCACCTCCACAATGCTCGCGAGATCGGGTTGATGGCGACCGCTGTAATCCTCCGCGCGTGCCTCAAGGGCTCGCAAACGGGCAGGACTCTTATTGATCCACTGCCGAACCGTGCCCTTGTGCTGCGCGAGGATCTCCGTCACGACTTGCATGTCTGCGCCCGTGAGAGAAGCGACTTCGCTTCCATCCGCGATCGGCGCACGAGCTCCGAGTTCGTCGTTGAACTTCACGATGAGCTTGCCCGTCAGCGGAAGTAACTCGCCGGTCACGCCGTGACGAGGAAGCACGATCTCTTCGACCAACTTTTTCCGTGCGCGAACGCGTGGCCCAAGTCCCAGTTCATCGACGCCACCACCGTTCGTGCTCGCAGGGGGAATCGGACGCGGCGTTGGCGCGGCCTTCGCCGCTTCGATGCCCACACCAAATGCGGCGACCAGCGCAAGCGAAGCGTTCGCGATGGAGACGCGGCAGAAGCGAGAGATCGTTGCGAGCGAGCGCGGGTTCGGAAGAAAGGAAGACATGCAGCTGAACTCCTAAGATTGACGTCGACGATCGAGGATCGAACGGGTCGGCGAATTTTCAGACAGTCACTTCGCAAGCAAGTGGCACGCAGACGAATAGCGAAGCGCTCCCACGGATCGTGGCAGGGCTGCGATCATCCGAGAATATACGCCATCTGTTTTCGAATGGGAGCACGAAGACGCAAAATAATCAGCAAGGATTTCGCCTATGCGAAAAACGCAAGCCCCGCCGATGTCGGCCGAGACAGCGCTTCTCAGCGGCCGATGTCGGTGCGATAGAACGCGCCTTCGAATCGGATCTTTTCCGCTGCGAGTCGGGAGAGTTCAGCCGCCCGGGCGATGGTGCCTGCGAGTGCGGTCACGCCAATCACGCGCCCCCCGTTTGTGAGCACTTCGTTGCCCTTCCCTCGTGCCGTGGCGGAATGGAAGAGCACGACATCCTCGCGCGGTCCGCGCTCGATTGCTCGAGCTTCACCGAGACCCGTGATTGGAAGCCCCTTTGCGAAAGTGCCGGGATATCCCTTCGAACAAACCATGGTGCAACACGCGGCGCGCGAGTCAAACTCCACATCGACATCTGCAAGGGTTCCGGTCGTCGTCGCCCACAGCAGAGAAATGAGGTCACTCTTGAGGCGGGCGATCGTGGCCTGTGTTTCTGGATCTCCAAACCGAGTGTTGAACTCCAACACCTTTGGACCCGCGGGCGTCAGCATGATTCCGGCATAGAGCACTCCACGAAACGGGATCTCCAATCGTTTCATCGCGTCGATCGTTGGAATGAACACATCGCGATGGATGAGATGTAACAGTTCCTTTGTCGTGGTCGCGGTGGGACTGAATGCGCCCATCCCACCGGTGTTGGGCCCGGTGTCGCCATCGCCGACACGCGTGTGGTCTTGCGCGGGATCGAGAATCGTGAAGGAGCGACCGTCCGTCAGTGCGATCACGCTCATTTCCGTGCCGGAGAGTTTTTCTTCAATGAGAATGGTGGTCCCCGCGTCACCAAACGCCTTCTTGCCAAGGCACAGATCAATGGCAGCGAGCGCTTCGGTTGCGTTACTGCACACGATCACGCCCTTCCCCGCGCAGAGTCCGGTTGCTTTCACCACGCACCCATCGGTGCGAGTGAGGGCGAATGTTCTTGCTTGTTCGATGTCGGTGAAGACCTTGCTGTCCGCCGTGGGCACGCTGCCGTGACGCATGACCTGCTTCGCAAACGCCTTGTCCCACTCCAATCGTGCTGCGTCTTTTGAGGGACCGAAGACTTGGCGATGCGGCGCGGCGAGCTTGGTGGCGAGTCCCTCGGCGAGTGGCTGCTCTGGTCCAATCACGACGAGGTGGATACTTTCTCGATCGCACCATTGCGAAAGGCGGAAGACATCGCCACTCGTTGGTTCGGGGCAGGCCTTGCCAATGTCAAGCATTCCCGCATTCGCGTGTGCTTCGACCCAAAGGGTACCCATTCGCGGGCTTTGCTTGAGTTTCCAAGCCAGCGCGTGCTCGCGCCCTCCTGTGCCGAGGAGAAGAATGTTCACTTTTTCGGGAAGGCGGGGGGGCTTACTCAAGGGCGAAGTGTTCCTGAATGCGGCGGGATGCGAAAGAGGGTTGGGAGTGTACGGGAGCCGCGATCGCGATACATTGGTATGTCCATCAGCGTGCGCGAATCCATCGTGCCGACCAAGTTCTCTTGACTTCTGGATCTACTGCCCCATGCTTGTGAACCTCCATCCAACCATCTCCGCAGTGACGCGACGGCTTCGCTCGGCCACTCTCCTTGGGCTGCTCGTTGCAGCGCCCGCGTCGGCGACCGAAACAGATGTTGCAGCGGTGCTCGCGAAACTGAATGAGCCCAATTCGCGCGTGGCCGCAGCGGGGAAGAGCGCTCCCAAGTTGTTCGAGGCGTACCTCGATGTCACACCCTCGCCACAGCCCATCAGTGATGACTTCAACCTCACGACGATTTGGCCCGGGATGGACGATTGGGACGCGGTGTCGAAGTGGGCATCGTCCAACCAAGCATTCCTGAAGGTGATTGGTGAAGTGCAGAACGCACAGGTGCTCGGCGTTCCGTACGGCACTGAAGGCGTGGACCCTCGCTTCGTCGAGCACGGACTCGTTGCCCTTGTGGGCACGGATGGCGAACTTCGTAAGGTTTCGTTTCCGTATCTCCAAGCGCTCCGCACGATGAGCGCACTGGTCGTTGCGGACATGTACCGATCCTGTGAAGCGGGCGAGTTTGACTCAGCGTTTAGCGTGGGCATCGCGCACTTGCGCGTCCTTCGACAGGCCTGCGACTGTGCCATGTTCGCAGAGAAGGTCGCCGCCATGACCTTGCTTGCCGACAGTCTGAGTGTCCACCGCGACATCCTCTGGCGTTACCACACCAAGCTCTCCGGCGACCTGACTCGCAAACTTGCGACGAAGGAGTATTCCTATCTCAAGGCCGCGGACAACGAACGATTGAAGCGACTTGAAATGCCCGAGGGGGATCGCATCGTCGCCGAGGCTTTGATCGCGGAGGTTTTCGATTCCGAGGGCCAGCCCGACCTTCAGAGATTCGCTGCGGTCTTCAGTCAATTGCAATCGCTCGACGAGCCGCTGACGCAGTTTGGTTCGAGCAAGCATTGGGAAATGATTGCCGGAGTGCACGGATCGCTCGACGCTTCCGAGGCGAAGTTGAAAGGCATCTACGACAACTGGTGGCGTCGGTGGCGCCTTCGACAGTACGACCCGATCATGGGCGTGCCGACGGAGATGTCGCGGCTCAACATCGTGCGCTACGCGGCCGTTGCGCTTGCGGTGAAGGACATCGAGTCCCTCTTCGCGTTGCGTCGGCGAGTCGTGGCGGAGCAGAACGGCACCGTGCTTGCGGCCGGTCTGTGCTCCTATCGAAGTCAGTTTGGAGATTGGCCCAACGATGTTGAGAAGGCATACGCCGTCTACATTCCAAAGCGTTTCGACTTTGACCCCTACGACGCGAAGTATGGCCACTTGATCTATCGCGCGCTTCCTTCCCCCAAGTTTGTCGACAGTGAGTTTGGTCGCGTGGAAGTGAAGGGTTGCATCCTCTTTGCGCGGAATGATGACCACGAACCAAGTGGATACTCCAAGCACGCGGCCGGTGGCGCTGCCGATGACTTCGTCCTCTGGCCGGCGCTTCGCGCGCTCTCCCGTGGCGACGGCGAAGGGGAGTCGCCCGCGCGAAGTGCGGGAGTAGGGCAGTGACTGCGACCGCGGGATCGACCGAGAGGGTTGTGATCATCGGTTCGGGACCCGCTGGGTGGACCGCCGCGATTTATGCCGCTCGTGCGAACCTAAACCCGTTGGCCATCATTGGCATTCCCGCATCAACTCCCGCGCCGGTGCTTCCGGGTGGTCAACTCATGCTGACCACGGAAGTCGAAAACTATCCGGGGTTTCCGCATGGTGTTTCCGGCCCCGAGATGATGGATAAGTTTCGCGAGCAGGCGGTGCGATTCGAAACACGCATTCTCGACAACGATGTCGTGCAGTGTGATTTTTACGCGAAGCCAATGCGCTTGACTCTTTGCGATGGGAAGGTGGTCGAAACCCATAGCGTCATCATCGCTACCGGTGCAACAGCGAACTGGATTGGCTGCCCCAACGAACTTCGCCTCGCGCAGAGCGGTGGTGGTGTGAGCGCGTGTGCGGTGTGCGATGGCGCGCTTCCGGTGTACCGCAACAAGGTGCTCGCGGTTGTGGGAGGCGGCGATACCGCGATGGAAGAGGCGAGTTACCTCACGAAGTTTGCGTCGAAGGTGTACATCATTCACCGCCGCGACAGTTTTCGCGCCTCGCGCGCGATGCAAGCTCGGGTGCTCGCGCATCCGAAGGTCGAGGTGCTCTGGAACACAACGGTGGTGGATGTGAAGGGCGAGCACAAGATTGAGTCGATTGAGATTGAGAACACTGTCACGAAGGCTCGATCGACGGTGAGCGTCGCGGGGCTGTTCGTTGCGATCGGGCACTCTCCCGCGACGAAGTTTCTCAAGGATAGTGGGGTCGAACTGGACGAAAAGGGGTACATCCACCTGCGAACCCGATCCAGCGAAACGAATCTCACTGGAGTGTTCGCGGCCGGCGATGTCGCGGACGCGCACTACCGACAAGCGGTGAGCGCGGCGGGCATGGGCTGCCAAGCCGCGATCGATTGCGAGCGTTACCTCGCCTCCCACGATTTGCACTAGCGATGCTTCACGGCGTGCGTTCGAGGCGCGTCACGATCTTTGCGCCCACGCAATCACCCCAGACATTGACGGTGGTTCGCGCCATGTCGAGCAATCGATCGACGCCGATAATGATGCCGATCGCCGTGACCGGAATTCGTGCCACGCCTCTCCCTTCGAGGCTTGCGTTCACCGCCGTGACGACGATGACGAGGGTGACAAGTCCTGCGGATGGAATTCCCGCTGCCCCAATTGCAGCAAGCGTTGCAGTCAACACCGCGATGACGAGGTCAGTCGTCGTCAGATCGACTCCACACAACTGAAAAAGGAAGAGTGCAGCAACCGCTTCGTAGAGCGCGGTCCCGTCGAGGTTCAGCGTTGCGCCCAGTGGAATGACGAAGTTCGTCGCGCGGCTGGAGCAGCCTCCGGCGCCGGTGCATTCGCGCACGGTGACCGGAAGCGTGGCGTTCGAAGAGCTCGTCGCGAACCCAGTGAACAGCGCCCTTCGCACATTCCACATGAATGACCACCCGTTCGTTCGAGCAAAGAAGCAGGTCAGCAGCGGAAGGACGAGGAATCCATGGATCGCGAGTCCGAGCAGCACCGTCAGCATGTAGGCACCAACCGGCCCAGCGACGCTTGCGAGTCCCACTCGGCCCACGATGCCGACGAGGAAGCAGAACAGGCCGATTGGCATCATCCAAAGAAGCCACTGGATCACGCAGAGCATCGCGTGAAAGAGTCCTTCCACAACCTCTCTCGCGCGCTGCGCGCGAGCCCCGCCGGATGCGAGGCCTAGGCCAAGCAGGATCGAGAACACGATGACGCCGATGGTGTTGCCTGCAGCCGCTTCGCCGATGGGCGACTTCGGCAGCAGTTGTTGGAGGATGCTCTTGAATGCGCCGAGAACACCGGTGGATTCGTTAGCCGTCAAGGTCGCGAGGCGTGCGGCGTCACTTTGGTATGCGGTTTCGCCGCCCGCGAGTAACTGGGCGCTGACTTCTGCCGGAACTCCGTCGCCCGGGCGAATCGTTTCGACAAGGACTGTGCCGAGCGTGGCCGCGCACAACATGCAGCCGAGGTAGAAGCCTGCCACGAGCAGTCCCAGTCTTCCGAGTTGTTTGGGATCACCGATGGACGCGATGCCATGGACCACGGCGACGATGACCATCGGAATCACGATCATCTGCAGCGGTCGCAGCAGCAGTAGATTTCCCGTGAACATCCAGGCGGACTCCGCTGGAAGCGCGCCTTGACTGCGAAACAACAGTTCCCCAACCACAATGCCTAGCGCGAGCGCGAGGAGAATGAGCGCAGTCTGGATCCTTCGGTGGTCAGCCACCGACGGGAACCTCAGCAGTGCTCTTCACATGGACTTCATCCAGTTGTGACTGATCCGCCGGACCGGGTGCACCGATCATCAAGTCCATGCCGCTCTGCGTTTTGGGGAACGCGATGACATCCCGAATGTTGTCGGAGCCGACGACATGCATCACAAGGCGGTCGAGGCCAAACGCGATACCGCCATGGGGAGGCGCTCCGTACTTCAACGCGTCGAGGAGGAATCCGAACTTCATCGATGCTTCTGCCTTCGAGAGTCCAATGAGGTCGAAGACTCGATCTTGCACCTGCGTGTTGTGAATACGAATCGAGCCGCCCGCGACTTCGCTCCCGTTGAGGACGAGGTCGTATCCGGCACTGAGGCACGCACCTGGATCGGAATCCAGGATCGAAAACTGGTCTGGATTTGGACTCGTGAATGGATGGTGCAGTGCCACCCAGCGCTTACCTTCCTCGTCGTATTCGAACATCGGGAAGTCAACCACCCAGACGAAGTTCCACCGACCTTCGGGAATGATTGCGAGATCGTGGGCAACCTTTTGCCGTAACTCGCCGAGGACCTTCGTTGCGATGTCCCAGTGATCGGCGGCGAACAGGACGACATCGCCTTGCACGAGCCCGAGCGCCTCGATGAGTGCAGCCTTCACTGGTTCGACGAACTTCGCAACGCCGGTTTCGAAGCCATTCGCGCCAAGCTTGGTGAACGGAATGCCGCCCGCCTTGAAGCCCTTCGCAAACTCGCTATACCCGTCGAGCACCTTGCGCGTGAGCTTCTCATTCGGCGCAGGCACGCGAATCGCCTTCACGACGCCCTTTTTGCCACGGCGGTCAAGCCCGAGCGCATCCTTGAAGACGGCGAACTCTGTCTTCGCAGCGATCGCGGAGACATCGCGGATCTCGAGCCCGTAGCGCGTATCAGGGCGATCAATGCCGTACCGCTCCATCGACTCGGCATAGGTGATGCGAGCGAGCGTCCCGATGTCGTACTGGAAGAGCTCCTTCCAGAGCAACCGAACGAATCCGGTCACCATTTCCATGACCTCTTCGCGTTCGACGAAACTCATCTCAAGGTCGATCTGCGTGAACTCCGCCTGCCGGTCAGCGCGCGGATCCTCGTCGCGTAGACACTTGCAAATCTGCAGGTATCGATCGCATCCAGCGACCATCAGGATCTGCTTGAAGAGCTGCGGGCTTTGCGGCAGTGCGTACCAAGCACCTTCGTGGAGTCGGCTGGGAACGATGAAATCGCGTGCGCCCTCGGGCGTCGTCTTGATGAGGAGCGGGGTTTCAATCTCGAGGAAGCCGTTCGCTTGAAAGTAGTCCCGCGCGAGCTTGGTGATGTGCGATCGGGTACGAAGAATCTCCTGCATGCGCGGACGACGCAAATCAATGTATCGATAGCGCAATCGCATCTCTTCGTTCGTCTTAACGGCGTCGTACTCGTCGATGGAGATTGGTGGCGGTTCGGATGCGTTGTGCAACTCAACCTCCACGGCAACGATTTCGACTTCGCCGGTGGCAAGCTTCGGGTTCGCGCCGCCGGCGCGCGGTCGCACACGCCCGCGGATGCTCGCGACATACTCACGACGCAGACCGCGCGATGCCGCAATCACATTCTCCGGAACCTCTTCGAGGTTGAAGACGACCTGCACGAGTCCCTCTCGGTCGCGCATGTCGCAGAAGATCAGCCCCTTTCCCTGATCGCGATAGGTATTGACCCATCCAGAGACGATGACTTCTTGACCGACATGGCTCGTTCGAAGCGAGCCGCACAGATGAGTGCGCTTGAGCATTGGGAAATGGAGTGAAGGACAGACTTGATGGAAAGAGGATCGAGAGGGAGCAGGGTAGCGCGATTGGGGGCGGCGAGCGCTGCGACGGAGACCCTTCAGGATCTTCGCAGCGCGCACAATTCCCGTATCCTGCGGATCGCATGACAGATTCGATCGATCGTCGCCTGATTCTTCTCACCGCGTTTGAGCCTTCGGGAGATCTCCACGCGGTGCCGGTGATCGAGGCGCTCAAGCGCCGATGCCCGGACTGGGAGATCGTCGCGTGGGGAGGACCCCACATGGAGGCGGCGGGCGCAACGTTATTGGGAAACACTGCCACCGATGGCGTGATGGGCATCCGAGGTGCGACGCGTGCGCTTGAGGTGCGCAAGATTCATCAGGAGATTCTGCGATGGGGAGAACATCGAAAGATCGTGGTGCATCTCGCCGTCGATTCGCCCTCCGCGAATCTCCCACTTTCCGGGCAATTGAAGCTCCGCGGCACCCGCGTGATGAATCTGGTCGCCCCGCAACTTTGGGCGTGGGGAGCCTGGCGCGCGAAAATGGTTCGGCGGACAAGCGACGCACTCTTGTGTTTGCTGCCCTTTGAAGAGCGGTGGTTTCGCGAGCGCGGCTTCGTCGCCAAGTATGTGGGCCATCCTGTGCTCTCCAAGCCTCTCGATCTCGAGGTGGTGAAGCAAGAACGAGATGGCCTACCACCCGGCGGCCCGCGCATCCTGCTGCTCCCCGGCTCACGCACGAGCGAGATTCGAGCGAACGCCCGGCTGTTGGTGCGAGCGTTTGAGTTGGTGTTGGGCCGACATCGCAGCGCAGTCGCCACCGTCGTCTGCACAACCGACGCCACGGCGCGGCTCTTTCGCGATCAGTTCGAGCGATTGCCTAGCGCTGTGCATGTGAAGGTTGGCGGCCTCGAAGGCGCAATCGACTGGTCAGAACTTGCGCTCGCCGTGAGTGGCACCGTCAGTCTTGATCTCGCGCGACAGGCGAAGCCAATGGTCGGTGTCTACCGTACGAGTCTTCTTTCCCGCCTCGGCGCACGATTCCTTATCAAGGCGCCTTATCTCCTGCTCCCCAACATTGTCGCCGGTCGTGAAATCGTTCCTGAGTTCGTCCCGTACTCCGGCGGACCGGAGAAAATCGCGCAGGCAGCAGCCGAATTCCTTGGGGATGGGCGGAAGCGAGCGCAGGCGGCTGACGACCTTCGCCGTGTCGCGCTTTCCTTTGGCGACCGAGACCCCGGCCTCCTCGCGTCGCTTGCCGTTGAGCACCTCGCGAAGACCGGCTCGATCACGAATGCCGCTCTCGATGAGATTGTGCAGACACAGACCTTGCCAGGCGCTCCGAGCAACACGAATTGATGCGGTGCGAGGTGTCGATGGCGTGCCTGGATTTCGATAGACTCACCAATCGCGCCTGCGGCGAGTACCCGATTCTGGGCATGCATACCCGATCGAATCCCTGCTTCATCATCCAACGAAAGCGACCATGCAGCGACACTCCACTCTGTTGACTACCGCGATCACCGCTTGCACCCTCGCAGGCGCCGCTTGCGGTGTGCAGGCGCAGACCTCCGCGCCGCTACTCCCCTCGAGCGTCAAGATTGTGTCGAGCCTTCCTCGCACGGGAAGCGCCAACGCGCAGACCACCGCGATGGTGAACGGCATTCGCATGGCACTGACGGAGGCTGGAGGCAAGGTGAACGGGGTCGAAGTCCTCTACGAGGACTGGGACGATGCGAGCCCGCAGCGCGGGAACTGGGACCCTGCGATCGAGGCGGCCAACGCGGACAAGGGCATTGCTGATGCGATGGTGGTCGCGTACATCGGAACCTACAACTCGGGTGCGGCGAAAGTCTCGATGCCGAAGTTGAACGCTGCTGGACTCGCGATGGTTTCACCTGGGAATACTTATCCCGGTCTCACGAAGCCCGGGACGGGCGAAGCGAACGAGCCCATGGTCTACCGACCTAGTGGTGCGATCAATTACTTCCGCGTCGTGCCCACCGACGATGTGCAGGGGTTTGTTGCCGCCGAGTTCGCGAAGACCCTCAACGCAACCAAGGTATTCATTCTCCACGATCGGGAGTTGTACGGGAAGGGCATTGCCGATGTCTTCAACAAGAGTGCGAAAGCGCTCGGAATGGAAGTCGTCGAGTTCGACGGCCTTGACACCAAGGCCGCGAATTACAAGGCGATCGCCACCAAGGTGAAGCAGTCGAAGGCGGAGGTTGTTTTCTACGGCGGAACCACCCAGACCAACGCGGCGCAATTGGCGAAGGATCTGTTGGCGCAGAAGGTCGATGTAAAACTTATTGTTCCCGATGGTTGCTTTGAGGAAGCATTCATCAAAGCCGCGGGAACCAACGCGCTCGAAGGTCGTTGCTACATCACTTTCGGCGGCGTGGAACCGAAACTTCTTGGTGGCCAAGGCAAGGTGTTCTACGAGAACTACAAGCGCCTCTACGGCATGGAGCCGGAGGCGTATGCGACCTATGGTTACGAGGCGGCTAAGGTCGTGCTCGCGGCGATGGAGCGCGCCGCCCAGGCCGGCTCGCTCTCTCGCTCCGCTGTGCTCAAGGAAATCGCTGCCACGAAGGGGTTCAGCGGGGCACTTGGAACTTGGAGCTTCGACGAAAACGGCGACACCACGAACAAGGTGATGAGTGTGAACACCGTGAAGAACGGCGATTTCGAAACTGTCAAGGTCATCGGCAACTGAGGAAGGGGCGGGTTGCCCCAATGCCTCATCCCGAGTTCTGCTGTCCTTGACCTGCGAGTGTTTTGCCCATGTTCGATTGGTTCGATAGCGATGTCTTGCTGCAACAGCTCCTGTTGGGGCTTTCTAATGGCATGATCATCGCGTTGATTGCGCTCGGTTACACGATGGTCTACGGGATCATCGAGCTGATCAACTTTGCGCACGGCGATCTGTTCATGCTTGGCAGCTTCCTCGCGCTGACGCTCGTGGGTGCGGCGATGAACTGCGGCTTGGTGGACCCCGCGTTGATGGGCGAGTCAAGCCATTGGTGGTTGCTCGGCACGCTTGTCGTCGTGTGTGGAATATTCTGCGGGGGACTCAACCTCTGCATCGACCACTTTGCCTACAAGCCACTTCGTCGAGCATCGAAACTCTCGCAACTTGTCGCCGCCATTGGGGTGAGTTTCATCATTGTGAACCTCGGCCTCTTCTGGGGTGGCCTACCGATGGAAGTGCTCGGTGGGGGAGGAGCCGCAGCGGCACCGAAGGATTTTCCGCACCTCGTCAGCGATGTCAACCTGCTCGGCGAAGAGTCATTTGTCGTGATGACCTGGAACGATGTCGTCATCTTCGTCGTGACGATCCCGCTGATGATCGGGCTGACGCTCTTTGTGAAGTTCACCAAGCTTGGCATGGCGATGCGAGCGACTGCGCAGCACGCGACGGCGGCGCGTTTGATGGGCGTGGATGTCAACAAGGTGATCGCGGCGACCTTTGCGATCGGCGGATTCCTCGGAGGTGCGGCGAGCGTGTTGTATGCAAACTACAACAGCACCGTCTCCTTTCAAATGGGGTTTCGCGCGGGTATGGACGCATTTACTGCCGCCGTACTCGGTGGCATCGGGAGTTTGCCAGGCGCGATGTTGGGCGGATTGCTCATCGGTCTGGTGCGAGCGATGAGCGATCAGTATGTCGGGAGTGAGTGGACGAATGTGGTGGTCTTCTCATTGCTCGTCCTGATCCTGATCTTCCGTCCAACCGGACTACTTGGGCTTAAGCAACGGGAGAAAGTGTGATGGGCACGACTTCTCGCGCGACCTACAAGCCTGCTGGTTTACTTTCCCGTGGACAGTGCCTTCTATTCGGCGCGTTGCTTCTGATTCCCTGCATCGAGCTGTTGTTTGATTTGGGCATCAGCGCGCCCACAAGGTTCGTGCTTGGATTCGCGATCGTCGGAATCGGACTCAATGTTGTTGTGGGCTTCACTGGACTTCTGCACCTTGGCATTGCCGCATTCATGGCCATCGGTGCCTACGCCTTTGCGATTCTGACCTGCACGATCTACCCGTTCCAGCTTGGATTCTGGCCTGGACTGTTCGCCGCACTCTGCATCGGTGCGCTCGCAGGCGCCTTCCTCGGTGCTCCAACTCTGCGATTGCGCGGGGATTACCTTGCGATCGTAACACTCGGGTTTGGCGAAATCGTGCAGGATCTATTGAAGAACCTCGAACCCATCACCAAGGGCACGCAGGGCATCAATCCACTTCCAGCGCCGTGGTTTTTCGGGCTCACTTTCGCCAGTGATACGCCGAAGTCGTGGTACTTCCTCTATCTGGCCATTCTCATTCTCTGCACCATCCTTGTGCGTAACCTTGAGCACAGTCGCGTGGGGCGACAGTGGTTTGCGGTGCGAGAGGATGAACTCGCCGCACGATGCATGGCGATCCGTCCGGACAAGGTGAAACTCACCGCATTGGCGGTTGGAGCGGGCCTTGCGGCATTAGGCGGCGCGCTTCTTGCAAGTCTCATCTCGAGCACAGGCGAGCCAGGAAACTACGACTTTCAAATTTCCATTCTCGCGCTGTGCATCGTCATCGTCGGCGGCATTGGGAGCATGACCGGCGTGATCGTTGGCGCGCTTGTCATGGTGGGCATGAACTCCATCCTGCTTCCGATCCTCGGACAGAAACTGCAGCAAGCGGGCATTGGCACGACGACGAGCGTTTATCTCGCGCCGGACAACTACAAGTATCTGCTGTTCGGCCTTGCACTCGTCCTTATGATGCGCTTTCGCCCTAAGGGCATTGTCGCCGCGAGAGAGGAGGATCACTGATGAGCGCGACGCCGATCATCGAAGTGGACTCCGTCAGCATGCGCTTTGGTGGGCTTGTCGCGGTTTCCGATGTTTCGTTGACCGTCGATGGAGGCTCGATCACCGCGGTGATTGGCCCTAACGGCGCTGGAAAGACGACGCTCTTCAACGCGATCACCGGCGTGTATGACCCGAGCGCGGGACGGGTGCTGATCGCCGGTCGTGAGACGATCGTTCCACTCGACGCAAGGGCATGGCGGTCGATTTTCCTGTATGGCATTGCGTCCGCGTTCCTTGCCGCGGTGTTCCTGAATGTCGAGGAAATCTGGCTGAGTGCCGTGACGGAAAACTATGTCTATCTGAAACCCTTCCCGTGGCTTGAGGGAGTTGGCGATGCTGGCGCCCTTGTGATAGCGCATGGAGGTTGGGCCGCGCTCGTCGGTGGAGTTGTGGGCGCCGCAGGTCGTTGGGCGATCTGGTCGCGTACGCGTCGAACACCGGAGATCGTCGCGGAGTCCGGCGTGGCGCGGACCTTTCAAAACATCCGACTCTTCCCCGAACTGTCGCTTGCAGAAAATGTGATGGTCGGCATGGACCGGCGCATGCACGCGGGATTTTTCGCGTCGCTCTTTCGTCTTCCGAATGCGGCGCTTGAACGGCAGAAGGCGAGAGAAGAAGCAACCCGACTCATCGAGTTCGTCGGCCTTGGTTCCTCCGTCGATGTCCGCGCACGGAACTTACCGTATGGCCATCAGCGAAGACTCGAAATCGCGCGCGCGCTTGCGTCGCGGCCGGCGGTTGTCTTGCTCGACGAACCCGCGGCGGGGATGAATCCAACCGAGACCGTCGAACTCATGGAACTCATTCGCCGGATCCAAGGCACTGGCACTACGGTCGTGCTCATCGAACATCACATGCGCGTGGTAATGGGCATCTCTGAGAAGATCGCGGTGCTCGATCATGGGGAGAAGATCGCGCAGGGCACGCCGACGCAGATCCGCAATGATCCCAAGTGCATTGAGGCGTACCTCGGCAAGGAAGAACTCGGATGAGCGCCTCGAATAGCTTGCTACTGGAGATTCACGAGCTGACGGCTGGGTACGGCTCGATCGAAGTTCTCCACGGGGTGTCGATCCAAGTGCACACCGGTGAGATTGTCTCCCTCATCGGAGGCAATGGCGCGGGGAAGTCCACCTCACTCTCCTGTATCTCCGGCATTGTTCCCCTCCGATCGGGAGCGGTGCGATTTGCGGGCGAATCGCTCGCCGGAGTGGCCGCGCACGCCATCGTGAAACGCGGCCTCGTGCAGGTCCCTGAAGGGCGCAAGATCTTTCCCCGCATGACCGTGCTTGAGAACTTGCGCATGGGCGCTTATGCACGCACAGATCGTGCGGCAATCGAGAGCGATCTTGAAGAGGTCTATGCGCTCTTTGAGATTCTCAAGGGGCGTTCGTCGCAGCTTGGCGGCACGCTCAGTGGAGGGGAGCAGCAAATGCTCGCCATCGGTCGCGCGCTCATGAGCCGACCGAAACTGCTGATGATGGATGAGCCTTCCATGGGCATCGCGCCGCTTCTGGTTGCCAAGATTTTCGAGGCGGTGAAGAGTCTTCGCGCTCGCGGACTCACGATCTTGCTTGTCGAACAAAACGCGCGCGCGGCGCTCAAACTTGCCGACCGAGGCTATGTGCTTGAGACCGGCCGAGTGGTCCTTTCGGGAACGGGAGCGGAGTTGCTTTCGGACCCTCGCGTGCAGGCGGCATATCTCGGTGAGTGATGGTTCCGTGATCGCTTCGAATCGACGAGTCGCGAAGACTTCGACGAGGTGCCTGCGCTAGGATGGGCGCATGCGTGAGTTTCGAGTGCGGACAGACATCGAGCGACGGGCTCTGGGCGACTACCAGCTTCCGCTCGGCGTCGAGCGCGCGGACTTACCTGAGCCTGTTCAGGGATTTGTGCTGACTTCCGTTCCGGAAACCGATCGAGAACCATCGACTTGGCTTTTTCAGGTCTGCGTCAGCCACGACCGATTGAGAGCGGTCACCGATGCGGCGTTCAATTTGCTTCCGCGGACGGTGACGGCAGTCGTGGAGATCGGATCGCGCGACGCGTATCGCAGCGTTGATGTGTATGTGACCAATTCCGAGGAAGGTTCCACGAGCCTCGTCGAGTTTCTGCGGACTTGGTACGAGTTCGAAGAGTTCCTGCTTGAGGATGTTTCGATCGGGGCGGGGGCGAACTCGGAAGAGCCATTCATGGAAGTCTTCGTCGATAGTTGGAAGGGCCTCCTGATTTCCGTACCCGATGAGATGCGGGATGAGGTCGCGGCCATGTTGGAGGGAATGGGACTCCGTGAAGTGGAGGAGACCTGGTCGCCCGAGGCAGAGAAGGAGGACGCCTTTGATCCGAAGACACAAGCGCGGGAAGTGCTCGAGATTGTCGATGAGCATTCGCCTGACCTCGACGAACTTCTGCTCGTCCTCCGTGAGCGCTGGATGCTTGAACTGAATGTCGATCCCGAAACGAATGTTGACGAGGGAGGGCGCCATCTCGGCATGACGCTCTGGCATGCGATTGTGCTTGCCGGGCACATGTCTGGCGATCTGCAGAAGGGGGCGTACATCTCGGTCTGGTTGACCGCCGGCAGCCTCGCGCAGGCAGAGGAATTGCTCGCGGACGCGCTGCTTGATCAACGCGAATGGGGCTTTGAGAGTGTTTACTCGTTCGACCGAGTCGCGTTCGATGATCGGCCTCCCGAGTTGCAGCACCTTGCGCCCATTCGCCGCCGCGCCACCGTGCATGCAACGACGGTTGATCCTTGGGGTGAAGAGGGGCAAGCGCGACCTGAACTACCAGGCCGCGAGTCATGAGCGGTGAGGGCGTCAATCGCGAACGCGAGTGGTACGCCGATGGATTGCGCTTCGCGTGCACTTCGTGTGGGAATTGTTGCTCGGGTCCGCCGGGTGCGGTGTGGATGACCGACGCGGAAGCGCTTCGCTTAGCAGCGCAAGTTGGACTTGAACTTTCAGAGTTCCTTGCGCGATTCGCGCGACGACTCGGCAACCGTTGGTCGCTTCAGGAGATTCCCGTCGGCATGGATGGCGGTCGTCGAGGGTTCGATTGCATCTTTCTCGATCGCGAAAGCGTTCCTGGCAAAGCGGTGTGTTCCGTGTACGACGCGCGTCCCACCCAGTGCAGGACATGGCCATTCTGGTCGGAGATGCTTGAGAGCGAACGCGCGTGGCTTGGGGCCAAGCGCGTGACACCCTGCCCGGGCATGGGGAGTGGGCCTTTGTACTCACTGCACCAAATCAATGTTCAGCGCGACACTGATCGACACGAAGGCGCCGCGCCCGCGCCGCATCCATAAGGGACTCCATGGGCACCGGAAGTTCCGACTCAATGGCTTCGCTCGCCGAAGTTTGGCGCTCTGCAGCGGTGCGGGCTGAGGTGAGAGATTTTTTTCTCGCACAGCGCGAGGTCATTGACGCGTCGGTGCGGCGATCCCGCCCACTCTGCCTCGCGGCCGGCGGTTGTTGCAACTTCGAGCAGCACGGGCACCTGCTGTATGTGAGTGGCTTGGAAGCGGCGTTCACGGTGCTCCGACTCTCAGCATTGCATGGCATGGAAATCTCGCAAGCGGAGATTGCCGCCGCACGGGCACGCGGCGATTGTCCTTACCTTGCGCGGGGCCTCTGCAGCGCGCATGCCGAACGACCGCTTGGATGCAGGATTTTCTTCTGCGACCCAAGCGCGCAGACATGGCAGTCACAACTCTACGAGTCGACGCACAAAGAGGTGCAAGGCCTTCACGCGCGTCTCGAGTTGCCCTATCGGTATATGGAGTGGCGTGAGGCGCTGCGATGCGTGCTCGAGTGATGCGTTCGCGCACCGCGGATTCGATCAATCCGTGTTGATCATGAACTGCGAAACGCGGAAGAGGTACTCGCCGATCTCCCTCTTGCATGCAGCGGGAATGTGGTGCATTGCCGCAGTGTCATCAAGCGACGCAAGCGCGTGCTCAAGCCACGCGTCGCGCGCGGCTTGATCGATCTTGAATCCCATGTGCCGAGCACGAAGTCGGGGATGCCCTTTGCGCGCGGAGTAATCTTGTGGTCCGCCAAAGTACTGAATGAAAAACTCACGAAGATTGCGGACTGCTTCACTCTGGGGTCCAAGGTCGGCAGGAAACATTGCACGGACCCGCGGATCTTTGTCGATCCGCTGGTAGTGCAGTTCCACGAGCGTTGCGAAGGGGGCGGCGCCGATTTGCGCGTAGACCGAAGGGGCGGGATGGGCCGAGTTTGGCGTTGGGTCTGACATGGCAGTGGATTCACGCTCGGTCGCAGGCTGTGTGGACTCGCGTGCGCCGAATCCAACGAGAAGGCTGCCAAGGAGGCACGGGAAACGAATCGCGGAGTACTTCCGTCGCGTCATCGGCACCGACGCATGATCGCGCGCCGTGACGAGCGTGACAGTATCACACGAACCTCCGGTTGAAATGCTGCCGCGGGATCGGATCGAGTCCTCGGGCAAAAGAAAAACCCCACTGGTATGAGCCAGTGGGGTGAGGGAATCTGGTTTTCTCCACGCGGACCTCGTGCGTGGATTCGAAGCGAACCGGTCGTCAGGGATTACTCGGCGTCTTCGTCGGGTGCGAAGGGCGCGTCGCTCTTCTCACGCAATGCGTCCGTCGGCGAAGCGGTCACCGTTTCGATGCCAAACTCGCCGGCCGCGTCATTGAACTCGCCGCCTTGCGCGGTCACCGCAGCCAATCGCGAGGCCACAGTGGTCATGCCACCGCCGCGCCGCTCTGCGCCGAGAGATTCCGCTTCGTCCGCGGCGTCGGTGTACATCGAGTCGCTGTCCTCGTAGGTTGATTCCTCGACGAGTCGCTTGACCTTCGCCTTCGCGTACGGATCGAATCCGGTGCCTGCTGGAATCAGGTGACCGAGGAGCACGTTCTCTTTGAGACCGAGGAGATTGTCGACGGCGCCCTTGAGCGCAGCCTCCGTGAGCACCTTGGTCGTCTCTTGGAAAGACGCACCAGAGAGGAAGCTCTCAGACTGGAGGCTTGCCTTGGTGATACCCAAGAGCAGCGTCTGTCCGCTCGCAGGCTTGGGCTTGCGAGTCTTGCAACCCGACTTGCCCTCCGCCTCCGCGCGCATGTTCGCTTCCTTGATTTCCTCGCGGTCCACAAGCGCGCCAACTGGGAGGCCTGTGCCGCCCGAGTCTTCGATGCGGAGTCGGCGAGTGAGTTCCTCGTTGACTTGGCGGAAGACGAACTTGTCGATGACATCATTCGGAAGCAATGTTGAGTCACCAGGCGACTTCACCTTGACCTTCGACAACATCTGTCGCAGGATCACTTCGATGTGCTTGTCGGAAATCGGCACGCCCTGCGCGCGATAGACCTTCTGGACGCCATCGAGCAGGTAGGTGTAAAGCTCCTCTTCGCCCTTGATGCGCAGGATATCTGCGGGAATCGCGGGTCCATCGGTGAGCGGATCGCCTGCATTGATGTAGTCGCCCGTGTGCACGAGCAGCTGACGGCCTTGTGCCACATGGTGATCGTGCTCGAGGCCGGCATCGCTGATGACGCGGATCGTGACCTTACCCTTGCGCTTGTCATTGTGGAGTTCCACACGGCCGGGGATTTCGCCGAGCACTGCCGCATCCTTCGGAATGCGCGCCTCGAAGATCTCCGTGACGCGGGGAAGACCACCGACGATGTCGGCGGATCGCGCCGTGTCCTTCGGCGTACGGGCGAGCATTTGTCCCTCGACGATCGTGTCGCCGTCCTTTACCTCGATGCGTGCCTTCGCGGGAAGGTGATGGAAGGCAAGGATGCTGCCGTTGGCGTCTTCGACATTGATCTGCGGATGACGATCACCCGTGTGCTCCGTCACGATCAGCTCAATGCCGCCGCCCTTCTTCTCTTCGGTGCGCACAGTCACGCCGTCGGTAATGTCCTTGAAGCGGACCGTACCACTCTTCTCCGCAAGCACGGGGGTTGCGTGCGGCGCCCACTCCACGAGGAGTTGGCCCTTACGCACTTCGTCGCCGTTCTTCGCCTTGATGATGGCGCCGTAGGCGACCTTACGCTTGTCGAGCTCGCGACCCTTCGCGTCCTTGATGAACAGTTCGCCACCGTTGCGCTTGAGGACGACAAACTCTCCAGGAGCACCGCCGGGGACGGGCACTTCGTTGCAGTCACGAATCGTGACGAATCCGGCGAATGCAGCCTTGTACTCGTTTTCGCCGAGATCGCGTGCCGCAGCGCCGCCGGGGTGGACGGTGCGCATGGTGAGCTGCGTGCCTGGTTCACCGATGGATTGCGCGGCAATGATGCCGACTGCCATGCCGACTTCGACGGGCTTGCCCGTCGACATGTCTTGACCGTAGCACTTCGCGCAAACGCCGCGTGGCGTGTTGCACAAGAGGGCGGATCGCACGACCACTGTTGTGATGCCCAGCGCTTCGAGCTTCGCCGCTGCACTGTCATCCACGAGTTCATTGCGTTCGACGATCACTTCGTCGGTCATCGGGTTGACAATGCGTTCGAGCGAAGTGCGGCCGCGGATGCGCTCGAAGAGTGCAACATCGACCTCTTCGCCCTTGAACACTGCGGACTTCGTGACGCCCTTCATCGCGCCGCAATCCTCTTCGAGAACCACGACCGATTGCGCCACATCGCACAACTTGCGGGTGAGGTACCCGGAGTCTGCAGTCTTGAGCGCGGTATCGGCGAGACCCTTGCGCGCGCCGTGCGTGGAGGCGAAGTACTCAAGCATGGAGAGACCTTCGCGGAAATTCGCGCGAATCGGCGTCTCGATGATTTCGCCATTGGGCTTGGCCATGAGGCCGCGCATACCAGCGAGCTGCGACATCTGATTGATGTTGCCGCGTGCGCCCGAGTCGCTGAAGAGGAACACGGGGTTGATGAACTTTACGCCTTCGCCAGTGCCGATGGCCGTCTCCGCGCCCGTGACCGGATCGCGGCGATCGTTCTTGAGCGTTTCGAAGAGCACCTTCTGGAGATCGTTTCGACAGGCGCTCCAGAGATCGAGCAGGGCGTTGTGGCGTTCGCGTGTGGTAATCGCGCCGCGATCGCACTGCTTCTGAATGCTGTCGGCCTTCTTCTGTGCTTCGGTGAGCAACTTCTCTTTCGTCTCAGGAATGCGGAGATCAGAGATGGCGAAGGAGAGGCCCGAAAGTGTCGAGTAGCGGAACCCAACGGCCTTCATGCGATCGAGCAGATCAATCGTCTCGCTCTTGCCGCGTCGGGCGAAGGTGTCGTCGATGACCCGTGCCGCACCCTTCTTTCCGAGGGCACAGTTGTAGAACGGCATCCCGTCGGGAAGAATCTCGCTGAACAGCAATCGACCCATGGTGGTCGTGATCCGGCGATTCGCCGGCATTGCTTCCGCCGGCTTGCGCTGCTCGCTCACGACTTCGGTGAAGCGCTCAAGACGGACTTCGATCTCGTCATGGAACGAAATGCGATTGCGGTCGCCATGGGGGAGGTTGAATGCGAGGAGCGCTTCAGAGAAATCCTTGTAGCGTCGAGGCGTGGACTTGCGTGCGGTGTCCACATGGCTGGAGGTGAGGAAGTACACCCCCATGACGATGTCCTGCGAAGGACTGACGATGGGATTGCCGTTCGCAGGGCTGAAGATGTTGTGGGTGGACATCATCAGCACATGCGCTTCGGTTTGCGCTTCGAGCGAAAGCGGGAGATGGACGGCCATCTGATCGCCGTCGAAGTCAGCGTTGTAGCCGGTGCACACGAGCGGGTGGATCTTGATCGCGTTGCCTTCCACGAGCACCGGTTCGAACGCCTGGATACCCATGCGGTGCAGGGTTGGCGCGCGATTGAGCAACACCGGATGATTGTGAATGACTTCCTCAAGCACATCCCACACTTCAGGGTCGCGTCGCTCAAGCATGCGCTTGGCGCTCTTGATCGTGTCGGCGAGGCCGCGATCCTTGAGTTTGCGGATGATGAATGGCTGGAACAGCTCGAGGGCGATCTTCTTCGGAAGTCCGCACTGATGGAGCTTGAGGTCAGGGCCGACGACTATGACCGAACGCGCGGAATAATCGACGAGCTTGCCCAGCAATTTCTCGCGGAAGCGACCTTGCTTG
>SXGT01316953.1_pt1 | contig 95691 bp, 80 predicted proteins | sample 3176221 | NCBI WGS metagenome assembly SXGT01 (sample SAMN11356862, study PRJNA531348) | freshwater metagenome | isolation source: freshwater sample F1-120 | place: China: Fuxian Lake, Yuxi | collected 2017-12-25 | reverse complement strand
GGCGTTCGCTCCCGCTGTCAGCCACGACGGAACGACGGTCGCTTTCTGCATCGAAGACAGTGATTCATGTGTCGTAGCGACCCTGGACCTAACCGCCACTCGCCCGCGACATACGGTGGTTAGTGGAGGCGCGGACTATTCATGGGATCCTTCGTGGTCGTGCCACGGGGACCTGACTTGGCATGAGTGGGACCTTTCTGGAATGTCGTGGGACGGGTCGCGAATCGCGGTTCGAGACCCATCTGGCATCGTGCGCATCGTGGCGGGCGGCGTAGAGGTAGGAGTAGGTCAGCCGCGATATTCGCCCGACGGAAAACATCTTGCGTACATCTCTGACGAATCTGGTTGGTGGAACATCCACGTGGCGCGCCGTGACGGAACTGCATCTCAAGTTTTTCGCGCCGAATCCAACGACCATGCTGAACCGGCATGGGGTCCGGGGCAACGGTCCTTCTCGTGGTCTCCGGATTCGCGATCCATTGCGTGGTGTCGCAACGAGGATGGGCATGGCCGACTCGTCGTAGCGAACCTTCGGGGCAAGTCGAGTTCGAATATCGCAAAGGGATGGCACCACGGATTGTGTTGGGGCACTCCAGGAATTCTTGCGACCCGGAGTGGAGCTTGCACGCCGCAACAGATAGCACTGACTCAGCCGACTGGGGGAAGGGTTGTACTCGCCCGAGGACCAGTAGCAGGGTTCGAGGCATGCGGCCTCGTCGAACCGGCTCCGATCACCTGGAAGTCACGCCAAGCAGTAGTTCATGGCCTTCTGTATTCGCCAGCGTTTTCCGCGTCAGGCGAAGGTTCGAAACCGCCGCTATACGTGCATGTTCACGGTGGGCCGACGGACCAGACAGTGGTCGAATGGAATGCTCGCATCGCTTTTTGGGTTTCACGTGGCTTCGCCGTACTAGCGCCCAACTATCGAGGTTCTACTGGCTACGGCAGGGATTACTGGAAGGCGCTCGAGAATCAGTGGGGTGTACGCGACGTAGACGACACGGTTGCGGGGATACGGCACGTTGCGAGGCAAGGCTCCTGCGACCCGCGGCGCATCGTCGTAGCGGGAGGCAGCGCCGGTGGCTATACAGCGCTTCTTGTAGCTGCGCGGTACCCGATGTTGGCACGCGCCGTCGTGAGCCTTTACGGCGTCGCTGACTTGCAACGGCTAGCTAGCACTACACACCGATTCGAGTCGCGCTATCTCGATCGACTCGTCGGCGACCGAGAGCGGCATGGGCAGCGTTACGTGGATCGCTCACCGGTTCACCTGGCCGGAGCTATTCGATCGCCCTTACTTGTGTTGCAGGGCAGTGATGATCCGGTAGTGCCACTCGACCAGGCGCGGGCGATCGTTCGCGCTGTACGTGCTTCTGGAACCCCAGTCGAGTCACATGTTTACAGAGGCGAAGGTCACGGTTTTCGGCGTCTAGAAAACAGAGTCGATGAACTGGTGCGCACCGAGAAATTCTTGAACAAGTGGGTTCTCTCGCGTTGAGTGTTGTCACCGAATACGCATTCACGAAGGCAAAGCGCAACGAGTTGTTCCAGCACGACCGCGCTGTATTGCTAGCGCATGGCGCTGGTGCCGACATGAACGCTGATGCCCTCGTAGCAGTGGCCGATGCTCTGCGCGGCGCGGGAGTCGACTCGTTGCGATTTAACTATCCATACAGAACCGCTGGCAAGCGATTTCCTGATCGACCTGAAGTTCTGCTCGCTGCAACTCGCGAAGCTGCGGTGGCCTTGGCGAAGCGAACAAAACTCGACATGACCAGAATTGTTCTTGGGGGCCGTTCGATGGGTGGTCGTTATTGCTCACTCGTCATCGGCGACGCCACGGATCCGCTTGACGCCCTCGGTCTGGTACTCCTCGCCTATCCGCTCCACGCGCCAGGTAGACCACACTCGGTCCGCGATGAACACTTCCATCGCATCCGCGTACCAGTGCAATTTGTTTCGGGAACGAACGACAGCTTCGGGTCGCCCCAGGAACTAAAAAAGTCAGCGAAAAATCTCATTCGTCCTCCTGTCTGGCATTGGATAAAGACAGCTGACCACGGATTCAAACCGAGAAAACGCGAAACCGGTGCGACGATAGAAGATGCGCACAGAGAGATGAGCGCCGCAGTAGTCAGCTTCGTCAACGCGCTGTGAGTAGGTTCTTGCTTGGTTGTCGGGCGATTCGGCCCCTGCTCCTACTCTTGGTGCCATGACTCGCTTTGTCGTGCGGCCGTCGCCGCGCCTCTCCGGCACGATAAAGGTTTCAGGCGCGACGAAGAACCTCGGATGCAAGGTCATGGCAGCATCGTTGCTTGCCCCTGGTGTTACGACAGTCCGTAACATCTCGAAAGTCGATGACCTCGCGATCATGATCGAGTTGCTCGGTTCGGTCGGAGCCGCAATAGCGGTCGTTGGTGAAGATTCCATCGAGATCGATACCAGCGGAGCGATAATTCCGGAAGCGCCATTCGAACTCGTAAGCCGGATGCGCGCATCGTTCAATATTCTCGGGCCGCTATTAGGGCGTTGCGGCGAAGCGAGGGTCGCGTTACCAGGAGGTGACAGCATCGGGAGCCGCAAACTCGACATGCATGTCGACGGATTGCGGGCAATGGGCGCCTGCGTCGAAATCGACCAAGGTTTTGTTGTGGCTAGAAGCGAAGGCGGGCTCCGTGGTGCTCGCCATTTGCTCGAGTTTCCAAGCGTCGGCGCTACTGAAAACCTGTTGGGTGCTGCGGTACTAGCCAAAGGCGTGACGGTGATCGACAACGCTGCTCGCGAACCAGAAATAACTGAGCTTTGCGCATTGTTCAACCGAATGGGCGCGCACATAGTTGGCGGAGGGTCGAGCACGATCACGATCGAAGGAGTTGAGAGCCTTCATCCAGTTGACACCACCCTCATCGGCGACCGAATCGAAGTTGGCACTTACCTCAGTGCACTAGGAATCGCCGGTGGCGAAATCGAGCTTGTCGGAACTCGCATCGATCACGTCGAGATGGTCGTGCACAAGTTCGGCAAGATGGGCATGCTCATTTCTCCTACAGCCGACGGAATATGGGCGCGCGCCAGCCGAAGGCTCACAGCGCAAGACATTTCCACACTTCCGTTTCCCGGGTTCGCAACGGATTTCATGCCGCTTGCAGTCGCACTGCTGGCAGTATCAGAGGGCACAGCGATAGTCACCGAAAATGTTTATGACGATCGATTTGCGTTTGTGACTGAACTCGCACGCATGGGCGCCCAGGTTCGCAATGAGGGTCGTCATGCGGTTGTTAGTGGGGTTGAGCGACTGCGAGGGGCGACGGTTGTCGCCGCAGACGTTCGTGCCGGAGCGGCGCTCGTAATAGCTGGGCTTGCTGCCGATGACGAAACTGTTGTCGCCGACGCGCACCATATCGATCGGGGCTACTCCGATCTACCCGGCAAACTCCGTGCGCTCGGAGCAGATATCGAACGCCTTGGCTGATCGCTTCTCTGACTTCGGCCCTAACATGCGGACATGACTACCGACGTAGATGTAGATCCATCCAACGAGATGGAGGCCGGAATCCTTGAGGCCATTGAGATTATTCGGCCGGCGTTGCAGGCCGACGGAGGCGACATCGTGTTCAACAGCGTCGACGCAGATGGAGTTGTCACGGTTTCGCTAGTTGGAGCTTGTGGCACTTGCCCTGTTTCACAAATGACGCTAAAGGCCGGAGTCGAGCGCATCATCATGGACCGCGTGCCTGGGGTAACCGAGGTCGTCGCAGCTTCGTGAGCGAAACTGCGACCGAAATCGACGATCTCATTAGTCGAGCGAAGAGCGGAGATCGTCGAGCGCTCGCTCGACTAATTACATACGTCGAGATCGCCGGTCCAGCGGCGCGGATAGTTACCTCGGCGTTGCATCCACTTTCTGGAAATGCATCGTTGGTTGGAGTCACTGGTGCGCCAGGAGCTGGCAAGAGCACCTTGGTAGACAAGCTTGTTGGCGCGATTCGCGACGACGACATCCGCGTCGGTGTCCTTGCTATCGACCCAAGCAGCCCTTTTACGGGTGGCGCGATTCTCGGTGATCGCGTCCGCATGCAAGACACGGCTATGGACGAGGATGTATTCATTCGGTCAATGGCTACGCGCGGTCACCTTGGTGGCTTGTCTCTAGCCACACCCCACGCAGCCCGGGTACTTGACGCGCTCGGATATCCGTTGATCCTGATTGAGACCGTCGGGGTAGGACAAGCTGAGGTCGAGATAGCTGGCCAGGCGGACACGACGGTGGTCGTGCTGAATCCCGGTTGGGGTGACGGTATCCAGGCGGCAAAGGCTGGCCTCATGGAAATCGCTGACATTTTTGTGGTCAACAAAGCTGATAGGCCTGGCGTCCACGAAACGGTCGGCGACATTCGAGGAATGCTCGAACTAGCGCGCGGACGTGCCTGGGTTCCGCCCGTAGTCGAAACCATTGCCACAGACGGGTCAGGTGTCGGTGAGCTCTGGCAAGCTATTCGTGACCATAGAGATCATCTCCTCGCAACCGGTTCGTTGCGAACTCGTCGGATGATCCGCACTGCCGAAGAAATTCGCGCGCTAGTAATCGAAGAACTCGGACGTGATGTGCGAAGACGTTGTAGCGGAACCGAGTTTGATGCTCAAGTGGCCGAAGTAGTCGATCGAAGTCGCAATCCATATCACGTTGCTTCAGCACTCATCGATGCCGGGTGACGCCCCGTAACGTGTGGCTATGACAGATCCAGAGCCCTATGTGCTGCGTGAAGTCCGACCGGATGGTGTCGCGTTATTGACGCTGAATCGTGGGCCGATGAATCCACTTTCAGCAGAGATGCTCGCAGCGATAACAGACTCGGCTACTGCACTCGCAAATGATGACACCGTCAAAGCTGTCGTTATAACCGGTGGCGAGAAGGCATTTGCTGCTGGCGCAGATGTGAAACAGTTTGAACCTAATGAAGCATCAGCTATACGCGTCGCGGCAGGCTTTCGTGCGGCGAGCGATGCACTCGCATTGATCGACCGGCCTGTCATTGCCGCAATTAATGGTTACGCGCTTGGCGGTGGAATCGAACTCGCGATGGCGTGTGATTACCGAATCGCGGCGGATACCGCACGTCTTGGTCAACCCGAGATATTGCTTGGCATCATTCCCGGCGGCGGCGGAACACAGCGACTAGCACGCTTAGTCGGCCCCTCGCGGGCTAAGGAATTGATCTGGTCAGGGAGACAAGTCCGCGCCGGGGAAGCTCTAACCATCGGACTCGTAGATGAAGTTGTGCCAGCAGATGAAGTTCTTAGTCACGCGATTGCCTTCGCCACTCGGCTTGCAGCCGGTGCGGTCGAAGCTATGGGATTAGCGAAGCGAGCGATCGACGGCGGACTCGACATGATTCTGTCCGACGCGCTCGATCTAGAGGCCACTTGTTTTGTCGACAGCTTCAAAACCGAAGACGCGGCTACTGGGATCGCGAGCTTTAATGAATATGGCCCTGGCAAGGCGAAATTCAACGGCCGATAGCAGCAGCGATCGTGTCCTTGACTGTGGCTGGTCGGTCTTCACCCCACGGTAACGGGAAGACAATCGGATCATCGACGCCAGCGTCGACATATTCCAGGACGGCATTGCGAACGTGCTTTGCGTCGCCCATGATCTGTACGCCGTCGACCCATGCATCGCTGATGGCTGCAATTGCTCCATCGCGATCGCGTGCGGCATGTAACGAGCGCATCTCCGCTACGGATTCCGAATACCCCGCGCGCGAAAAATTGTCTGCATAAGCATCCACGACTGCGTACGAGAAGAGATCTTTGCGGGCTGCGGTCGCGTACCGGTCGCGATCGGTCACGCCGCAGTGGACGTACGCCATTATGCGAGCGTCGCCTCCGACACGAACTTGTGCCACGGAGGCAGCGACATGACTTGCGGGCAGGTAATTGAGTAGGACGCCGTCGGCAATTTCGCCAGCTAATGCGAGCATCCCGGCGTTGAGTGCACCGATCACGATCTTTGGCGAGCGGTCGCCGAGACGAATGCCGAGACGGAATCGCTTGACCTCGTAGAAGTCGCCACTAAAGCTGACAGTCTCGCCCGTAAGACATTCGCGGACTAGCGCGACGTATTCACGGACTTGCGCGAGCGGTCGCGAGCCATAGCCAGCTCCGTGCCACATCCCAGCAACGGCCGGAGAACTAATACCGATACCGAGGAATACATCGCGATCGGGTGCAAGTTGCTGCAGCGTCGCGGCGGCCATTGCAGCGAGTGGCGGCGTGCGGAGTTGCAAAGCCAAAACTCCCGTGCCGAGCGCGAGAGCAGGAGCGGCTTGTGAGGCGGCACCAAGGATGCTGAATGCCTCGGCGGCACTTGCTTCTGCAACCCAGAAGCTTGAGTAGCCGGACTGCTCGGCCCAGCGCGCCACGTCGAGTTGCAGGTCTGTGCCTAGGTTTTGCACAGGTGCGGAAGTAACTCCATATTCGACAGTCTCAGAATTGTTCGTGGGTCTGTTCATGATCTCGGCTTTCACAAATTGTGCGGAGGCTCACCAAGTTGGCGCGCCAAATACGTTTCAGAATTGGTCTAGCAAAAGGTGTCGCGATTGGACCACCCATCCACCAAGGAAATGACAAATGTTCAGTCCATGAGAATCGAGTAAGTCCGTTGCTTTGAGTAGCGAGCGTAAATCGGCCAACTCCTTGGACAACGCCTTGATGCCTGATTCCCATCGCAACTGGTGGCTCCCACTCAGTGACGCACATCTTGTCTCGGGTCTGGAATGGGCCTACGCGGCTAATGCAGTCGAATGTCGTTCCGATACCTCGATTATTGGTACTCGTGAACCTGATGCTCATCGCATCGGACATCCAATCGACGTGGTTTTCGATTGGTTCGATAATTTTCCAAATGTTCGCGGGGCTTGCGGCGATGTCGACTGTCACATGTAGCCGCATGTTCTGAACGTATCGCGCCAGCGTCCGAATCGCGTCCTAACGTGTTGGACGTGACTGTGCGTTTCGTGATAATTGGTGGAGGCCCTGCTGGTAACACAGCGGCCACGGTTGCTGCGAGTCTCGGTGCACAAGTCACCATGATCGAACGCGACATCGTCGGCGGCGCGGCGCACCTCTGGGATTGCATTCCGAGCAAGGCGCTCATCGCTACCGGTGGGGAGCTAACAGAACTTGATCGTGCCCGGGTTATGGGTTTGTCCGCTACCGGGCAGATCGACTTCGCCGCGCTACGGGAACGGGTCGCTTCTATTGAAGACAAGCTCCATACATCGGTAACGTCATTGCTCGAAAGCCAGGGAGTTCGGATGATCTCTGGCACCGCGACCTTGTTGTCGGAGAACAAAGTCGGGGTAACGACGTCTGAAGGCGAAGAGGTGCTTACCGCCGACGCGATCTTGATCGCCACGGGCAGCCGCCCGCGAATTCCGGATTGGGCACCGATCGACGGTGAGAGAGTTCTCACCACGAGACAGTCCTATCCACCACCCGAAGTTCCTGAACACCTAATCGTGATTGGGTCGGGAGTTACGGGTGTCGAGTTCACTCACATGTTTTCGACCTTCGGCTCGAAGGTAACGCTCGTTGTATCCCGCCAACATGTGCTTCCGACTAAGGATCCAGAGGTAGCAGCGGTCTTAGAAGCGGAGTTCGAGCGGCGCGAAGTACGGCTGCTTAAGGGCGCGAGGGCAAGCTCGATTCGCCGTGAGGGCAATTCGGTATTTGTGGACTGCGAAGACGGAAGAGCAGTGAGCGGGTCACACGTGTTGCTATGCGTTGGTTCAGTCCCAAATAGCGCCGGGCTTGGATGTGACGTCGCTGGCGTCACAGTCGATGCCCATGGGTACATACCTGGTAACCGTCACTGTCAGACGAATGTTCCGCATATTTATTCCGCTGGCGATATCTCAGGCAGGTTGCCTTTATCGAGTGTCGCTGCGATGCAGGGCAGAAAAATTGCCGAACACGTGATGGGCCTAACTGCCGTTTCGCATCGGCATCTCGACTACGACAAGGCAGCGTCTGCAATTTTTACCGAGCCCGAGATAGCCGAGGTCGGCATTGCGGAAGCAGAAGCCTTCGCAGCGGGGCGCAAAATCCGCGTAATGAAAGTACCGTTTTCGTCTAACGCCAAGGCACTCATACTTGGAGACGCGCGGGGCTTCGTGAAGATCGTCTCCGATCCTGCAACTGGTGTCGTGCTTGGAGGCTCAATCGTGGGCCGTGGCGCTGCCGAACTTATTTCGGTGCTTGCCGTCGCCGTGTCCAACAGGTTGACTGCAAGCGACATAGTCGATTCTTTGCTAGTGCATCCGGCGTTGTCTGAGTCGCTAGGCGAGGCCGCGACTTAAGTCGTTACGCGATCACAACGAGCACATCGCCGGTTCCGACGCTCTGGCCAGTCGTTACGCGTACCTCTGACACGGTGCCGGCCTTGTCTGCGACGATGACGTTCTCCATCTTCATTGCTTCGAGAACGACGAGGCTTTGCCCGGCTTCGACCGAGTCTCCCGGCTCTACGGTGACCTTCACGATCGTCCCTTGCATCGGCGCAGAAACGGTGCCTGAACCGGCACCCGATCCGCCGGAGCTACGCGCAATCTTGGGACGTGCCTTGGGGCTAGCCGTTACAGCGACGCCACCTTGGGGAACCCACATCTTGACAGTGAATCGTTTGCCATTGACCTCAACCGGAATGACTCGCTCAACAAGCGGCGTTTCGGAAGCGGGGTGAGGTGCCGGTTCTGTTGAGGTCGACGAGTCGGCGAAGAGGCTCGAATCGACCTCGGTCTCCACCCACTTGGTGCTGTGTCGCACAGCTGCGAAATCTGGGTGCTGAAGCATTGGAAGATGGGCTGTGACAGTCGTCTTGATGCCAGCGATCTCGAATTCTTGTAGCGCTCTGACCATGCGACTTATTGCTTGGCGGCGGTCGGGGGCAGTAACGATGAGTTTGCCGACGAGGTTGTCGTAGTACTGGCTGATCGTGTCACCTTCGACGTATCCGCCATCCCAGCGGACCCCGGGGCCAGAGGGAACCCGCAGGCGCTCGATTTTTCCGGGCGACGGAATGAAATTCTTCGATGGATCTTCGGCGTTGATGCGACACTCGATTGAATGTCCGGAGATGGTGACCTCGGACTGAGTGAGCGGCAGGGTCTCGCCGTTCGCGACCGCGATTTGCAACGCGACGAGGTCGAGTCGCGTGACCTCTTCTGTGACGCAGTGCTCAACCTGAAGTCGGGTGTTCATCTCGAGGAAGTAAAACTCGCCGTCTTGGTAGAGCATTTCGATGGTTCCGGCACCGCGATAACCACAGGCGAGAGCGACCTTGACCGCGGCCTCTCCCATCGCTACGCGAGTCGCGTCGGACAGGTCTGGCGCTGGAGCTTCCTCTATAAGTTTTTGGTGGCGACGCTGTGTTGAACAGTCGCGGTCGCCGAAATACACGGCGTTGCCGTGAGCGTCTGCGAAAACCTGAATCTCGATGTGTCGTGGCTTCGTTAGATAACGCTCCATGTAGCACTCTGAGCGACCGAAGTACGCCTGAGCTTCTCGTTGCGCCGACTCAAGTTGCGCCGCTGCTGACTCTGCGTTCTCAACGACCTTCATCCCTCGACCGCCGCCGCCGTATGCGGCTTTGATAGCGATCGGATACCCAAACTTTTTCCCGAATGCTTGGACTTCTTCAGCGTCGACGATGAATGTCGTTGTTCCGGGTACGGACTCAACCTTCGCTCGTTCGGCAGCGAGCCTTGCTGAGATCTTGTCGCCCATTACTTCGATGGCTTCTGGCGGCGGCCCTATCCAGGTGACACCAGCATCGATGAGAGCGCGGGCGAAATCGGCGTTCTCTGAAAAGAACCCGTAACCAGGGTGGACGCCGTCAGCACCGGACCTTGCGACAGCGGCGAGGATTGCCTCGGTGTTGAGATAACTCTCGGCTGCCGTCTGGCCACCGAGAGCGTATGCCTCGTCGGCGTACCTGACGTGCAGCGCATCTGCGTCTAGGTCAGAATAAACAGCAACGGTCTTGATCCCTAGCTCGCGGCAGGTTCTCATGACTCGCACTGCGATTTCGCCGCGGTTCGCTATCAGAATCTTTGTTAACACCCGTGCACTCCACCTTCTAAAAAGAAACGGTTCCGTATCCTACGAGTGATGACGGACTTCGCCTACAACTCTGCGCTGCCCACGAGATTTCCGAAGGTCGAGCAATTCGCCACGATCGACTCGACGAACCGGTATCTGCTCGATGCTGCCCGTGACGGTGTGGCTAACGGATTAGTCGTCTTGGCGGACGAGCAGACGGCAGGCCGTGGGAGGTTGGGTCGGACCTGGACCGCTCCGCCTGGAGGTTCGTTATTGGTTTCGGTGCTGCTTCGCCCGAGTATCCCTGTCGATTCCTGGTATCTGGTCACGCTTGCTGCAGGGATCGCGGCCGCCGAAACGGTGGCGGAATTGACCGATGCATCATTAGTCCCGAAGCTCAAATGGCCCAATGATCTCGTAGTGCCGGAAGGGAAACTCGCGGGGTTGCTTGCTGAGCGTCGAGGTGATGTCCTCGTGGTTGGAATGGGCCTGAACATCGACTGGCCGGCGGTCCCAGACGAGCTAAGGGACATAGCTGCGGTGATTTCGCTTTCTGGAGCAACGAGGGTGCCTAGTCGCGATGAAGTGCTAATTGCCTGGCTTCGCAGATGGAATGGCTGGCTAACAATTCTTGAGTCTCCAGCAGGCGCTGAGCGCGTGCGAATCGCAAGCGAAGCAATGAGTGCAACGGTGGGTTCGACTGTACGAATCCAACTCGCTGAGGAAACGTTCGAAGGACTCGCTGTGGGAATTACTGCGAATGGCCACCTGATTGTCGCAACGGCCGAGGGTCGGCGCGAAATATCGGCAGGAGACGTGACGCACCTGCGAGGAGTGTCAGGGGTTTAGGTCTCGGATGACTAGCTCGCGGAACCCTTGGGCTAGTGCCGTTGTGACAGGGCCTGGAAATGCGGGCAACTCGATACCGTCGACGCTCCTGATCTGTTGAGCTTCGCGAGTCGTAGATGACAAGAAGGCCTCATCGGCACGAACTAAATCAGTAATTGGCACGTCGGTTTCCTCTGCAGGAATGCCTACCGAGTGGGCGATTTCGAGCAACAACGCTCGAGTCACGCCAGGTAGACAGCCGGCGCTCGCCGGAGGCGTGCGCAAAATGCCAGCGTGCACGACGAAGACATTTGAGCCTGTCGCTTCGCAAAGGTTGCCAGCGGTGTTCGCAAATACCGCTTCGGAGGCGCCTCGTTGCTCAGCGTACGCAAGCGCACGGACGTTGCCTGCGTAGGAAATGGTTTTGAGCCCGGCTGTTGCTGAACGTTCGTTGATCGTCCACGGAGCGATTACGACATCTGCTGGTTCGGCGAACGGCGAGAAGGGCCACGCCACGATCCACGCGTGCGGGATGGATCCAGCGCGACTTGAACCTGGAGGGCCTTCGCCGCCCGTGACCGTAATTCGCAACCTCGCGTCACGGACCGCGTTGGCAGCCAGAACAGCGTCGGCCGCCCGCCTCAGTTCTTCGTCAGACGGGACCTCTAGACCTAGGGCGTCGGCCGAATTGCGAAGTCGAGACATGTGCCGATTCCATGCAAACGGTGTGCCGTCATAGACGCGCAGCGTTTCAAAGACGCCGTCGCCGACCGTCACGCCGCGATCTAGCGGTGATAGCCGCGCTTGTGCGAGGTCACAGATATCGCCATCGAACCAGATAATCAAACTGACCTCGCGATACCGCTCGTCTGATCGGCGCCAGCGGCTTCGAGCAGTCGCTTGGCCTTCAGTTCTGTTTCCTGCCATTCGGCAATGGCAGTCGAGTCCGCGACGATGCCTCCACCAACTCCTAGATCTGTGTTGTGTGCAGTCACGGTGAAAGTGCGGATCGCCACGGCCAATTCGGCCCGATTAGCAGCAGGATCGATCCAGCCGACGGCTCCGCAATAGATGCCGCGCCTGACGGGTTCAAGGTCTTCGATGATTTGCATGACAGATGGCTTCGGAGCGCCGGTTATAGACGCCGCAGGAAACATCGCTTTGACTACCGAGCCAAGCGTGACACCGTCGCGGCGGATGCCGACGACTGTGCTGACAAGGTGATGTAACCCGGGGTGCGCTTCGAGTCCCATGAGGCGGGGGACACGCACGGTGCCAGGGATACAGACACGCCCAAGATCATTACGCGCCAGGTCGACGATCATTATGTGTTCTGCCGCGTCCTTTGAAGATCTCAGCAGAGTTTCTGCATTTTGATCTGTTCCCTTGATAGGACAGGTGGTCAGTTCGTTGCCATCGATTCGTAGAAATAATTCTGGTGACGCTCCAGCGATCGCCAGCGATGGCCCGCGCGTTCCAAAACTTAGGAGCGTTGCATGCGGCGCAGGATTGTGTTCCCATAGCTCGCCGAATAATCCAACTGGGTCGATCGCCCGTTTATGGGTAAGGCGCCGCGTCAAGTTGACTTGATAGCAGTCTCCGGCATGGAGGTGACCTTGTATCTGAGACACAGCTTCTGCATGTTCGTCTAGGTCGAGGCTCGAATTCCATGCTCGTTTCGAGCTAGCGGCAAAAGCGGTTCGTCGCGGACCGGTCGCCTGCCACATCGCCCTACGCAGCGCGGACGCTCCCTTCCCGTCGCCGACGACGGTCGCCGATCCATCTGGTTCTATGACTAGGCGCGATTCGAATCGCGCGAATGCAAGGTCGGGTATCGAGCGGTCGTCTGCCACGCGTTGGGTTAGTGGCTCAACTTCGCGTCCAAGGTCATAGGAACAGAAGCCAACCCAAAAACCGTCTGAGGATTCGATCGTGTCTAGTGCTGTGAATGCATTGGGGCCGTCGGCAACCAAAACGTCGGTCGGCGTGCTCAACACGATTGTCTTGTCGCGATCTCTCACTACAGCGATACCAGCGTTTCTTGGGAGGTATGTGAGCAAGGCTGGTAGCGACCGGATGTGCACGAAGCGCACCGTAGCCAACGGGCATCGAGATATTGCCTACGTGCCGTGCCGCGTGCGCGAACATTGGGTCTATGGATTTCGAGTTGAGTGACGAACAACAACAATTTCGCGGTGTCGTACGTGAGTTCGCGGAAGCTGAAATCGCTCCGAACGCGCAAGTTTGGGACCGCGACCACACGTTCCCCGTGGAGACGGTGCTTGCTATGGGCCGGTTGGGCCTCTTTGGGCTTGTGTTTCCAACCGAGTACGGCGGTGCCAGCGCTGACTTTGCTACCTATTGCGTCGCGCTCGAGGAGATCGCCCGTGTCGATAGTTCGATGGCAATCACGCTTGAAGCAGGAGTCAGTCTCGGTGCCGCCCCATTTTTTTATGACGGGACAGAAGCACAGAAACAGGAATACCTAGTCCCGATGGTTGCTGGCGAAGTACTTGGCGCATTCGGCTTGACAGAAGCCGATGCAGGTAGCGACGCGGGCAACACGCGAACTACCGCCAACCTTGATCACAGCCGCGAGAAGTGGACTGTGAACGGTCAAAAGACGTTCATAACTAACTCAGGCACACCGATCACGAAATGCGTTACCGTCACGGCGCGCACAAATAGCGATACGACGGGGCCTCCTGAGATAAGCACCATCGTGATCGATTCCGGCACCGAAGGGTTCACGGTCATGCCGGCGTACCGCAAGATGGGTTGGCATGCAAGCGACACGCACGAGCTTGTATTCGACAACTGTGAGGTTCCCGCAGATCACTTGTTGGGCGAACCAGGCGGCGGCCTCAAGTCTTTTCTTCGCATACTCGACGACGGACGCATAGCTATAGCGGCACTCGCGGTTGGAGTGATACAGGCATGTCTTGAACAGAGCGTCGAACATGCCAAGGGTCGAAATGCCTTCGGCGGTCCGATTGGCAGGTACCAGTCGATCGCGTTCAAGTGCTCCGACATGGCCGTGTCTCTAGAGAATGCACGCAACCTCATATACAAGGCCGCATGGCTTCGCGACAAAGGACGACCGATACGTCGCGCAGCCGCTATGGCAAAGTTGTATGCGACCGAAGCTGCTGTCAGGGCGACTAGCGATGCTGTGCAAATTTTTGGCGGCTACGGGTTCATGGACGACACGCCCGTTAGCCGGTATTACCGCGACGCGAAAATCCTGGAGATCGGCGAAGGCACGAGCGAGATTCAGCGTCTCGTGCTCGCTCGTGATCTTGGCCTGCCGGTGGAGTAGCGAGACGGAGAGAACACTGCACAAGGTTTTCACCTTCAGCGAACGAACCACATGCACCTAGCCGGGTACGATTGAGCGCCCGTGACCGCTTTACCGAAAAATCATTGGCGCTCGTTTGGGGCGAGACTTGCAATCGCGCTCGTCGGCACCGCTGTCATCACCACCAGTGGTCTCGTCATTAGCAAGAGGGTTGCTGACAGGACTCTCGACGGCACCCCGTCAGTAGATTTTGGCGACGGGATTCTCGCCGAGGACGAACTAGATGACGAAGTAGCCGAACCCACGAACTTCCTGATTGTCGGGAGCGATAGCCGTGGCGATGCCGAAGTCGAGGATGGAGCCGACCTCGGCGAGGTGACCGGACAGCGCAGTGACACGATCATGGTCGCTCATGTAGACCCGCGTACGAAGACCGCAGCAGTCGTCTCGTTCCCGCGTGACTTGATAGTCGATATCCCAGGGCATGGACGCCAGAAAATCAATGCAGCCTTCAACGCCGATCTCGGTGGCGGCCCCGAGCTATTAGTCATGACCCTGAAGCAAAACTTCAATATTGACGTCAGCCACTACCTAGAAATCGATTTCGGTGGATTTGCTCGAATCGTCGACACGATCGGCAAGGTAAAGATCTTCTTCCCTGCACCTGCGTACGACATGTACACAGGGCTGAGGGTCAAGTTTCCGGGGTGCGCCCAACTCAACGGCATTGATGCGCTCGCATACGTGCGATCTCGCCACTACTACTACCTCGATTATGAAGATGACAGGTGGCGTTCGGACCCGACCTCTGACTTCGGACGCATCAGGCGCCAGCAATATTTCATTCGTTCACTAATGCAACAAGCGTTGGACCGCACCGCACGCCAGCCGTACAAGGCCTTTACGTTGATCGATCGAATGTCCGACATGATCACGATCGACGAAGGCATCGAAATCGAAGATGTAAAGAAACTCGCTAGGGCATTCATCAATTCTGATCCCGGAGCGATCGAAATGTTCACCGTTCCAACCGAGTCCGGCGGTGGCGGTCTATTGCTACGCACCGAAGAGGCGCAACCGATGTTTGCGAAGCTTGCGCTACGACCTCTTGAAATCGGCGTAGTCGATTATTCCGCGTACGAAATCGATGTCGAAAACGCTGACGCAGCCAAGGGAGCGGCTCAAACAGCGATGGCCGAGCTAGCGGCGCTCGGATTTAGCCGCGGGCAAATCGGTGATGCAGATTCAGTAGCTCGGACTGAACTGCACTACACGACCGAAATCGGTCGCGCTGCAGTGGAATTCGTGAGGCTTTTTCTCGGCGGCATCGGCGAGCCTGTGGAGGTCGAGTCGATTGCTTCTGGCGCGGACGTTGTTTTGGTTCTCGGTCCTGATTTCAAGGCAGTGCAGGACCCAGGTGTTGCGCCATCGACTACTTCGACGTCGGTTGTGACTCAGCCAACTATCTCGCCGAATCCTGGCGAGATTCCTCCCGAACTCGACGATGGTAAGACCCACGCGCAGTTGGTCGGCTGTGACTGACACTCGTTCCCATAGCCAATTACACGCGTTGCTCAGAAGGTTTCTCGTGGCGCTTGTCGGCCTCACGTGGCTTGTCGGTAGTGGCATCGGCTACGCGACCTGGGTGGCGAATAGGGCAGTCGATCAGGGCGAGCGAGTCAAGAACCTCGATCTGACGACAGTGGAGCGTGGCGAACCGACGAATTTCTTGATCATTGGGTCAGATTCCCGTGAGTTTGTAGAAACACAGGTCGAGGAAGATCATTTCGGGCGGCCATCGGAACAAACTGGCCAACGGTCAGACACGATGATGGTGTTGCACCTCGATCCGAAGGCATCGACGTCGCTACTGGTTTCATTTCCCCGCGACCTTTGGGTCGATATTCCAGGCGAAGGCAAGGCGAAACTCAACGCGGCATATGCACACGGTGGTCCGAAGCTAGCGATAGAGACGATCGAGACGAACTTCGACATAAAGATCAACCACTATCTAGAAGTCGACTTCGAAACGTTCCGTCAGATGGTTGACACGATTGGGACCGTGAATATATTTTTCCCAACTCAAGCGCGCGACATTATGACCGGCCTGAATGTGACCGAGCCGGGCTGCGTTGCGCTCGATGCCGAAGACGCACTTGGCTATGTTCGGTCACGCAGCTACGAGTACCTCGACGCAGACGGAGACTGGCACCAAGACCCGACAGCAGACATCGGCCGTATTCGTCGCCAGCAATACTTCATCCGGAGTTTGATGGATGCAGCGATGCGCAAGGTCGCGCGAAACCCGTTGAGAGCCAACGGTCTTATCAAGGCGGCAACCAAGTACCTGCGAATGGATCAGGATCTGAACATTCACGATATCTACGATCTTTATGTCGCGTTCAGATCGTCCGAGGCAGACGGCGTAGATATGGTCACGATCCCGAATGATCTTGCACGTAGCGGCGATGGTCAATCGATACTTGTGCTTCGCAATGGCGAGGCGGCACCAATTCTGAAGGAGCTGCGCAACGGCGTCGCTCCGACCAAGTCGCCGAACAAGCATTTAGAAGAAATCGACCCACGCACAGTCTCTGTCGGAGCTCTGAACGGATCAAATATTGGTGGGGCAGCGGGTGACACTTTGGATGCTCTCATCGAAGCCGGCTTCCAGCCGGGAATTGCCAACAACGCCGATAACAATGACTACGAAACGACAGAGGTGCACTACAGGCATGGGAAACGAGACCAAGCTGAACTTGTCGTTGCCTACCTTGTGAGTGGTGGCATCCTCGTCGAAGACGACGCGAACGAATATGACGTTGTAGTTGTGATCGGCGCAGACTTTGAGGGAGTCGAAGACCCCTTCGCTGACAGAGCAACGAACGTCGACGAACCGTCAGAGACGACGAACGCGGTCCCCGCGAATCCAGGATCAGTCGCTGGGATCACCGTTCCGCCTAGCGAATTTGGCCGACCGCTTGTCGGTTGTGGATAGCCTCGCATAGCAGACTTCGATGTAAATATGAGGCGGTCGGTGTTGAAGAAAGTCGGTGATCCGTGCGGGTCGGTGTAATCGGATCTGGATATGTTGGGCTAACGACCGCAGCATGCCTCGCGCACCTCGGACACGAGGTCGTGGCTGCGGATCTCGACTCCGACCGCGTCGCGCGTCTCAATAAGGGTGACATCCCGATCCTCGAAGAGGGGATGCCGAAACTGGTAGCAGATGGGCTGGCTTCGAGACGCCTTCGCTTTGTTGTCGGAGCAGCCAATGCGGCCCGCGACGCTGAACTGATTTTTATTTGTGTAGCGACGCCGCAGGGTGACGATGGGGCTGCGGACCTGTCATTTGTGGAAATTGCAGCCCGGGAGATCGCACCGGTTTTGTCGCCAGGCGCAGTTGTCATCAACAAGAGCACTATGCCGGTTGGCAGTACTCGCTTCGTGCAACGCGTTCTACATGAGACCGCTGGTGGTCAACTCGATCGTGTAACTGTTGCATCGAATCCCGAGTTCTTGCGTGAAGGCCAAGCGGTGCGCGACTTTCTAAATCCTGATCGAATCGTGATCGGCTGTGATGACCCCGAGGCAGCGGTGAAAGTCGGAGACCTATACCGGTCGGTGCGCGCCCCAGTCATCGTCACAGATCCCGCCTCCGCCGAGATGATCAAGTATGCATCGAATGCCTTCTTGGCAACCAAGATCTCCTTCATCAACGCGATCGCGAACTTGTGCGAAGAGGTTGATGCAGATGTGCGTGAAGTCGCGCTCGGGATGGGTTATGACCCTCGAATCGGATTCCAATTCCTGCACCCAGGGCCGGGATATGGCGGATCGTGCTTCCCCAAGGACACCTCGGCGTTGTTGTACACAGCACAAACGCACGGCTACGACTTTGGTTTGTTGAAAGGCGTAATCGATGTCAACCGCAACCAGTATGACCGAACTGTTGCAAAGATTCGGTCAGCTGCTGGAGGAAGCTTCGAAGGTCGGGTAGTCGGTGCGTGGGGTCTTACGTTCAAGGCCGATACTGACGACATGCGCGACTCGCCAGCTTTACACATATTGCGTCAAGTGATGGCCGAGGGGGCAACAGTTCGCGCTTACGACCCAGCGGCGGGTGAACAAGCCGAGAATCAACTGCCGGGTGTAGTCGCGTGTCAAGACGCGTACGAAGCAGCCAACGGCTCAGACGTGCTAGCCGTACTTACTGAGTGGGACGAATTCCGCTGGAAAGATTTTGACAGGATCTTGTCCTCGATGCGCAGCGCTTCGATTGTCGATGCTCGCAATCTCTTGGACCCCGCAGCGCTACGTCGCCGCGGATTCAAGTACGTCGGCATCGGGCGCTGAACGTGTCGGCAACTCGGGCTCCACTGCGAGTCGTCATTACCGGAGGCGCTGGCTTTGTCGGTTCGCATCTCGTCGATGCGTTGGTTGCGAGAGGCGACTCTGTCGTCTGCGTCGACAACTTTTGCACAGGACGCAGGTCGAATGTTGCACATCTTGTTGGCCACGAGCGATTTGAATTGGTCGAAGCAGATGTGATCGCAGCATTGCCTGTAGATGGGCGAGTTGACGCCGTCATGCACATGGCGAGTCCGGCTAGTCCGCCCGAATACCTGCGTATGCCTCTCGAGTCGCTCGACGTAGGCTCAATAGGCACGCGCAGGGCTCTCGAACTCGCTCGCCGTCAGAATGCTCGGTTTGTTCTTGCTTCGACGAGCGAGGTTTACGGCGATCCGCTCGTACACCCTCAAACGGAGGAATACTGGGGCAACGTAAATCCGATCGGTCCGCGCGCTGTCTACGACGAAGCGAAGCGATTCTCTGAGACCCTTGCGATGACATACAAGCGTCAATTCGATCTTCCGATCGGCATTACGCGGATATTCAATACCTATGGTCCCCGTCTCAGGCCAGCAGATGGGCGGGTCGTTTCGAACTTTCTCGTACAGGCAATCGAAGGCCGGCCACTAACGATTTACGGAGACGGCAAACAGACCAGAAGTTTCTGTTTCGTCGACGACCAAGTGCGTGGCCAAATAGCGATGCTCGACAGCGACTGCACCGGTCCAATAAATATCGGCAATCCGGTCGAGTTCACGATGCTTGAGCTAGCGCATCTAGTACTCGAAATGATTCCAGATACGGGCTCCGAACTCGTATTCGAGCACTTGCCACAAGACGATCCGACGCGCAGAAGGCCTGATATCTCGAGGGCAATTGAGCTGCTCGGCTGGGAACCGAGGGTCGACTTGCGCGAAGGTCTACGTCGAACATACGAGAGTTACTTAGTGGAGCGCGCACAAGCAAATGTCTAAATCTGATCGCAACGCAATTTCGAAGAACGATCTAGTAGATCCAAGCGAGCGATATCGAAAGCTGTCGGTAATTATCCCGGTGTTCAACGAGCGCAACACCGTTGTCGAAATTGTGAGGCGTGTTAGGGCAGTCGAGTTGCCGGGCGACATGGACCGTGAAGTCATAATCGTCGATGATGGGAGTACCGACGGTACTCACGAAGTACTCGACCAACTGCGTGACAGCACCGTGCGCATCATTAAGAGTCCATCCAATAGCGGGAAAGGTCATGCACTGCGCGTTGGTTTCGGAGCGGCGACTGGCGATCTCGTAATCGTGCAAGACGCCGACCTCGAGTACGACCCAGAGGACTACCCGAAGCTGATCAATCCTGTATTGAGAGGCAAGGCACGCGTCGTCTACGGGTCGCGCTTTACGGGTGAGCGTCGCAACATGATGTTCTTGCATTGGGTCGGCAATCGCTTCTTGTCGCTCACAACAAACATCCTTTACAACAGCACGCTTTCAGACATGGAAACTTGTTACAAGTTGTTCGATCGTGAACTGCTGCAGTCGCTCACGCTGCACTCCATGAAGTTCGAGATCGAGGCGGAAGTAACGGCGAAACTGCTCAAGAAACGCGTTCGTATTTATGAAGTACCGATTAGTTACGCGGGTCGCGAGTTCGATGAAGGCAAGAAAATTACGTGGCGCGACGGAGTTACTGCTCTGTGGACGTTGTTGAAGTATCGATTCGTCAACTAATGCCCGAAGCCGAGTCGCGCCGTGAAATGCCGCGATGGGCTGCAGTAATCGTCAACTACAACGCTGGCGAACATCTTGCCGCTTGTGTTCATTCAGTTCTTGAAGATGACTCCGCTGGAGATGTAGACGTCTTAGTCGTAGACAACGGATCGACCGATGGTTCGCTAGACGCACTTGGCACATTCGGTTCACAAGTAAGGGTTGTGCATTCTGGTGGCAACGTCGGTATGGCGACGGCAGCAAACCTCGGGATCGCGGCGACGCTCGCGCTAGTCGTTGCGGTACTGAACCCAGACACCGTCGTCGCTCCCGGTACCGCAGGCGCGCTTGTCGGCCGCCTAGAGCGGGAGCCACAACTCGGCATAGTTGGGCCGCGGATCTTCAACGTCGATGGCTCTACTTATCCGTCGGCGCGAAGCGAGCCTGCGCTACTCGATTCCATCGGCCACGCACTTTTCGGGCTCGTCTTGCCAAGGAATCGGTTCACGCGCCGGTATCGCCAACTTGATCGGGATCCCGCGATTCCACGGGAGGTCGATTGGCTCTCAGGTGCCGCCATGTGGATTCACCGAGATGCGCTCGACGCGATCGGCGGTTGGAACGAGCGCTACTTCATGTTCATGGAAGATGTCGACCTTTGTAAACGCCTACGTCTGCGTGGTTGGCGCGTGGCTTACGAACCGACTGGTTCCGTAGTCCACGTCGAGGGAGTCAGCCGCGCGGTTCACCCATACCGCATGATCGCCGCCCACCACCGGAGCGTCTGGCAGTTCGCAAGGGACAACTGGACGGGGCCGCGTCGTGCGGTTTTGGCCCTAGCTGCGCCAACATTGTTCGCTAGAGCTTTGGCGCAAATGGCATCGGTTTGGATTGCTTCATGCCGACTTTTCAGTAGGGGCGAGGGCTAATCTCGGCGACATGGGAAAGGCATCGAGAATCAAACGTCGCGCTCTGAAATCGCAAAAGCGCGTCCGCCGTGGCGGCGGCTCGTACGGCTATTACGCAGCAGTCGTAGGAGTCTGCGTAGTCGGCATTTCGCTCATTGCTGTCAGCAAGGCGAGTGAATCCGATGCTGAGTACCCCCGCGCAGGTAAGGATCACTGGCATATCGCTATCGGGTTCAACGATTGTGGCGAATGGCTCGATGGCGGAGTTGCGCTCCCAGAGAACCACGAGCGCGCCAAGAACACAAACCTGCAAGCTGGGCTCCACAGCCACGGCGACGGTCTCATGCACTTCCATCCATGGCAGGCTGACGAAGCGGGCAAGAATGCGACCGTCGGTAACTTCATGGAGTTCGGAGGCTGGGACGTCAGCCGCAACGGGTTCAGCGTCGGCTTCCCTGGGCCAGCGATTGAGCGTAACAACGGCGAAATGTGCGGCGACGGAGATAAGGCCAAAGAAGGCGTTTTACGTTGGACAGTTGACGACAAGGAGCAGAAGGGCAATCCTTCGAAATACCGCCCGAATGACCAGGAGACCATCGCGTTCTATTTCGTGTCGGCAGACCAGGATCTAAAAGAACTCGGCGAAGTTCCGAGCAAAGCGAACCTGGAACACCCGATCGACGATGCTCAGAGCTCAGTCGGAACAGGAAGCACGACGACTACTTCTGTCGGCGGCGCCTCGACCTCCGCTCCACCCCACGACTCGTCTGATGATGCCACCACTGTGCCGTCGGAGGCATCGGTTCCGGCTGAGACAACGGTGCCTGAGACGGTTGCCCCCTGAGCCTGGCGTTAGAGATGTCGACGGCGCCTAGGAGCGCTCCCCGCAAATGAAGGCTGTCCTACTCGTCGGTGGCGAAGGCACGCGCCTACGACCGCTCACGTACACGACACCGAAGGCTCTTTTGCCGATAGGCAACGTCGCATTCCTGGAGCGACAATTGGCGTGGCTCGCAAGCCATGGCATCGAAGAAGTAGTGCTGTCGATGGGGTATCTGCCAGAGCCCTTCAGGGCGCACTTCAAAGATGATCGTTTCGATAATGTCAAGTTGCGCTACGCCGTAGAAGAATCACCTCTGGGGACCGCTGGTGGTATTCGTTTCGCAGCGGCCGGAATCAAGGAACGCTTCGTCGTTTGTAATGGCGACGTGCTCACGACTCTCGATCTCTCTGCGATGATCAAGTTCCACGACGCGCGCAAAGCGAAGGCCTCGATCTATCTATGCGAGGTGGACGACCCTTCGGCGTTTGGTGTCGTTCCTACCCGCGAAGACGGTGAAGTCGTCGGTTTTATCGAGAAGCCACCACGCGAGCAGGCGCCAACTAACTGGATCAACGCTGGCGTCTATGTACTTGAGCCATCGGTGCTTGAAGGCATTCCCGACCGAGTCAACGTTTCAATCGAACGCGAGACTTTTCCGAAGATGGTTGAGAGTCGCAAGGCTCTTTACGGTTTCCACTGGCCCGGATACTGGCTAGATATCGGGAGTCCAGAGAAGTATCTGCAAGCAAACCTAGATGTATTGAACGGCTTGCTCCCACGGGAGTCGACAGCGATTGACCCGACTGCGCAATTGCTAGGCGAGGTCGTCGATTCGGTTGTCGGGCCGGATGTAATTGTGGCGGAGGGTGCCGTAGTCGAACGTAGCGTTCTGCAGGCCGGAAGTCGCGTTGGGGCAGGGGCGCGGGTCGTGGATTCCGTGTTGGGCGTTGGCGCAAAAGCGCATGAGGGTGCAGTGGTTGTTGACGTCAGTCTCGTCGGCGATGGAGTGGAGCTACCTCGCGACTCGCGAGTCGTAGGTGGTCGGATTGCCCCTGCTGGCTACGAAACTCAAGCGCAATGAGCGCGAAAGCACTAGTTACCGGCGGTGCTGGGTTCATCGGGTCGACGTTGGTCGATCGGCTGCTCGCCGAAGGTTGGAAAGTTGACGTCGTCGACGATCTCTCGACAGGGTCTTTGGCGAATCTTGCAGAAGCGCGTCAAACCGACGGACGGCGTTTCTCGTTTACGCGGCTCGATGTGCGAAACACGGGAATTGTCGAGCACATCAAGCGCCAAGCCCCGGACGTAGTTTTCCATCTTGCTGCGCAGTCAGACGTACGGGTGTCTATTGCACGCCCTTCGTTTGATGCCGAGGTCAACATTCTCGGCACTCTCAATGTCCTCGAAGGTTGCAGTGCGGCGAAAGCCACGAAAATCGTTTTCGCAGCAAGTGGCGGAACTCTGTACGGCACGCCCGATGAATTGCCAACGCGCGAAAGCGCTCCGTGGAAGCCAGAGTCGCCATATGGGGCTTCGAAGCGGGCGGCCATCGATTACCTTCAGTTCTATCGAGATGTCAGATCGATCGAATACTCAGCACTCGCGCTAGCCAACGTTTATGGACCCAGACAAAATCCTCACGGCGAGGCCGGGGTCGTCGCAATATTTGCAGGCAAACTTCTATCTCATCAGCGTGCCACGATTTTCGGCGATGGCAACCAAACCAGAGACTTTGTATATGTGGACGATGTTGTAGATGCATTTTTTCGGTCGGCGACACGTGGTAGCGGTCTAGTGATGAACATCGGCACGGGTAAGCAAGTTTCAGTCAGCGACCTATTCGCAACGATGTCCCGGTTGTGTAACACGAAGGAACTGCCAGAGCGTGCCGCGGTCCGTAAAGGCGAGGTCATGAACAGTGCACTAGATCCAGCGAGGGCGGAGCTTCACCTCGGCTGGAAACCTTGGACTGAGCTAGAAGACGGTCTTGCTCGGACGCTCGAGCACTTCAAGGGTCTCCGTGCTGCGCTACGCAGATAGCTAATGCCGGCACTTCATCAGAGGCCGAGGTGTAGATCTTCGAGTGGAATCGGGGGGCGAGGTCTACCTACGTAATGCGGGGCTGCTTCACCGATCACAACCATCGCGTGAGGCAACCAAGTTTGTGGTAGCCCCAAGGCATCGCGAGCAGCTTCAGGGCAGAAGATGGGCGATGCCACCCAGCACGAAGCGAACCCGTCGTGCGCACACGCGAGCATCAGATTTTCTACTGCGGCGCCCAGCGACAACAACGCCATCCCGAATTCGGCAGTATTGCGGCGCTCGTCTTGGTAGCGATCGAGCCCGTCCCATGTGAGGCATCCGAGGACGATGGCTGGAGCGCCGTGAATCTTTTCGCGCGACGCAGAAGTGAGTTCGTAGATTCGTTCGTCAGAAACACCGTCCGATTCGAGGTCTGACTTCCACGCATCTGCCATACCGGTGGCTAGCGCCTCTTTGCGCGACTTCGAACTGACGCTCACGAAGCGCCAGGGTCTGCTGTGGTGAGGGGCCGGTGCCGTGCAAGCAGCCGTAATCCAATCCGTGATTAGCGCGTTGGGCACTTCTCGATCGGTAAATGATCGGATGGAACGACGAGCTTCGATGAAGGCAGGTACGGTCATCGGAAGAGGTCCTCGCCAGGAGGCCTGATTAGTTCGCGAACCGAACTTTCACGAAACCACTCGGGGTCAAGGCCGCGCACGATCGCTGCTGGTACGGCACTCGCTTTGCCCATAACCATTTCGGCGGCCGAACATATCTCGTCTGCAATAGCGACCTCTGTCACTTCCAGGATCCGCCCTGTCGCATCGGGGGTTTGCCGAAGGTCGACGACGCCAGCGATGCCACAGATGCCAATGGCGACATCGGTGAGCCCCATGCGCCAAGGCCTTCCGAAGGTATCGGAGATGATGACGCCAACCTCGACGCCGTGACGAGCGCGCAGTGAATCGCGAATGCGCTTCGCCGAACGATCAGAGTCGATAGGCAGTAGCGCCGCAACGCCGTCTTCGACATTGGAAAGATCGATTCCGGCATTTGCGCAAACGAAACCGTGTTTAGTTTCGCTGATGATGAGGTCGCCCCTGCGACGCAAAACGCGTACCGATTCTTGCTCCACGAGCGCTTGTTTTGCGGCTCTGCTAGTCGTGTCGATTTCGACTAGACGGCCCTCAGACTTCGAGACGATCTTTTGTGTGACTACAAGGCAGTCTCGATCGACGAGCGGTGTTCCTTGGGCCTTAGCTGCGTCGGCAATCAGTGTGCCGAGGTTGTCGCCCTTGCGGATTTCCGCGATGCCTTCAACTGCGATGGCTTGAATTGTCCGTGCCATTACCGCATGGCTCCGACAACGATGCCCGCAAGTTTTGCGGCGACGTCAGGACTCGTCATCATCGTGTCTGCGGATACACAACGAACTCCGACGGCTTCGATGCGTTCAGCTTGGTCTTGGTCGACGATATCGAACACGACTGTCGAACAGAATTCGCGATACTGCTCGGCAACTCCGAAACAACTCACTTCGATTCCGAGTGGCCTCATTAGAAGGTCGGCGGGGCCTTTCACTGGGGCGCCAGCAACGATCGGAGAAATCGCAACTACCCGGTCTCGACGGTCGGCGAGGAGGTCCTTTATCCCAGGAATTGCGAGGAGTGGACCGATCGATATGACGGGATTCGAAGGACAGATGACGATTATCTCCGCGTCGGCGAGTGCTGCAAGTACCCCCGGAGCTGGACTCGCGCCGTCTGCGCCTTCGAAATGGACTGCTCTCACGATTGGTTCACAGCGGTCTCTGACGAACCACTCCTGCATCGCTAGGTCGTGAGGTTCGCCATTTGCGGCGGCTGCCGTGATGACAGTCGTGATTCTGTCGTTGGTCGCAGGGATTAGGGTCGCTTCTATCTCGAACGACCGAGTTATGTGGTTGGTCACCTCGGCGAGCGTGCGTCCTTTTCGGAGTTGATCGGTCCGGAAAATGTGTGTAGCAAGGTCTAGATCTCCAAGCCGGAACCAATTCGCAACGCCGAACCGACCAAGTTCGTCTATGGTCCGAAAAGTCTCAGATTCTCGACCCCAGCCCAGTTTCGTATTGTTGACCCCGCCGAGCGTGTAGGTGACAGAGTCGATATCTGGGCAGACGTAAAGACCGTGGAATTCTTGGTCATCTGCGACGTTGACAATGGCCGTAATTTCTCGCGGCGGTTCTGATCGTACGAGGCCAGCGAGGAATTTTGCTGCGCCGACGCCTCCGGCAAGTGCTGCAATCACAGATGGCAAGTTAGGGCGCAAAAATGCTGATGGGGGCACCGACTAACGCCGATGCCCCCATCAGTTTGGGGGGATCTTATGAAGGGTCAAACGCTGTTATGCGTTGATGAGGCTTTTTGCTGCTTTCACCGCTGGCGCTACAGCCTGGGGCAGCGGTGTCGGTAAGTCATTGACTCGCGTCTCGAGTTTGCTAACCGCAGGGGCTAGACGCAGGCGTGTCTGTTCGCCGATCTCGGTAGCTCGCTCTCGTGCACCTTCGACACGGGTACGGACCTCGCCGAGGAGTGCTGTGATGTCTCCGAGGCGAGAGGTCACGCCTAAGTCGCTGAGTGCTTCGCTGACACGAGAAGGAATTTCTCCGACTTGCTCGCCACTCTTCTTGGCGCGTGCTGCGATGTCGTCGGTGACTGAGGAGATCTGCTCAACTAGGCGCAAGCGGGTCGCTTGAGCTTGCTGAATGCCGAGTACACCTATGCCAACAGCGATAAGGCCTGCATCGGTGATTGACCTACGAAGCTCGAAGCCACCATTGTCTACGACGGTTTCGGCTACAGGCTTCGGAGAGGGTTTCGTCTTTGCGTTCGCTGTCTTGGCGGCAGCGGGTGCTTTCGGGGCTGCTACAGGAGCCTGGACGGCTGGCGTTGTTGCTGGCACATCTGTTGTTTCCATGGGCTTTTCTTTCTCCTAGATGGTTCACGCAGAGGTCTTAGGAAGTCGTTCGGTTTCATCGATGCCGAGTAACTGCTTGCAACATACACCATTCTGCTAACTATTGCAAGCATTGAGGCACACGAAGGTCGAAGTCGTCTGCGGGTAGCCTCGCCGTCTCATGGTGATGCCAGGTGATGATGGCCTCCCCGAGGGTGGAGAAGCCGATGCCGTACAGACAACTCGTGTCGATGCGCCTGCAGTTGTCGCAGTAGTCGTAACGACGGGAGCAGAGCATCTTGAACGATGCCTGACAGCAGTTTCATTACAGGATTACCCGGCGCTCACGATTCTCGTTCTAGACACCGGCTCGCTAGCCGACCGCGATCTTCGGCGTGAGCGGATCGCTGCAGTCGCTCCAGCAGCCCTTCTGCGGACCCTCGACAGGCATCCGGACCCCGTCACAGCATCGAATGACGTCATAGAAACCGTCGACGGGGCATTGTTTTTTTGCTTTATTTCTGACGACGTAGAACTCGAACCGAGAGCCGTCAGCCAACTCGTTGAGGAGGCCTTTCGGTCGAATGCCGCTATCTGTGGTCCGAAGATCGTCGATCGTAACCACTCAGAGGTCTTGCTCGAAGTGGGGATGGCGGTCGATCACTACGGCGTTTCGATGACCGGAATCGAGCCAGGAGAGATCGATCAGGAACAACACGATGCAGTTCGAGACGTGTTTTTTGTATCTCATTCGGTATTGCTCGTGCGATGCGATTTGTTTCGTGAACTCGGTGGCTTCGACCCATCGTGTGCTCCCGGTAGCGAAGATCTCGACCTTTGCTGGCGTGCGAGGACCGCAGGGGCGCGTGTTGTCGTGGTTCCCGATGCCAGGGCGCGGCGAGATCGGGAACTCGCACGTCGACCAGAGTTGAGCGCAGCGAATTTTGGAGATGCTGTTCGGGCTAGGGCGCGCACGCTCCTAAAGAACTATTCCATAGCTGCCCTTGTCTGGGTAATTCCAGTGGCCACGTTGTTTAATGTTGTTGAGTCGCTTGCGTACTTGGTAGTTCGAAAGCCAAGGCTTGCCCGAGCGAACTTCGTCGGCTGGTGGTCGTCGCTCTTGCGTATGCGATCAGTCGCAAATGACCGCCGTTCAGCGCAGGCGTTGCGCCACGTTGACGACAGAGACGTGCGCATGTTCATGGCGAAGGGAAGCGCCCGTGTCCGTGTCCTGCTTGCGCATCGTGCACATCGCAACTATCACCAGATCGAGATAGCGGAAGGCTGGTTGCGGTCTCGTTTCAATCACATGAGAAGAGGCGCTCGCAAACCTGAAGTCATGGTCGGCGTCGTTTTCGCCGTGTTGCTTATGTTTGGCGCGCGTCGATTCATTTTTGAGTCGGTTCCTTCGTTTGCTGGATTCCAGAATTGGACGAGCGCGGGAGACTTGTTAGGGGCATGGGGCGGCCGGTGGCGATTCAACGGTCTCGGCGCTGACGCGTCGGCTCCAACTTCTCTCGGAATCTTTGGGATGTTCAGTGCCCTGTTGCTAGGCAACGCGGCGCTAGCACAATCGCTGGTTATTTTTGGGTCGATCCCGGTCGGGCTGCTCGGCATGTACAGGCTGACTCGAAGTCTCTCAACTAGCGCGTTGCCGGCGAGCGTGGCCGTCATCGCTTACGGCGCAAACCCAATTCTGCGCAACGCCTTCGCTAAGGGCCAGCTCAGCGCACTCGTATTTTTCGCACTGATTCCTTACATTGCAAGTAGATGCGTCCTTATCGCCGACGGGACAACTGGTTCAGAAAGGCGACGAGCAGGGGCAAGTCTGCTGCTACTTACGGCCCTAGTCGCGTCCGTCGCGCCGATAGCGGCGCTGTTTCCCGTCCTCATCGCAATCGCGTTGTTGGTAGCCGTTCCGATCGTTGGCGGCGGCAGGTCGGCAACGCGAGTCGGGCTAGTAGCCGTCGGTGTCATTGTTGGCACGGTCGTGTTGCTTTGGCCTTGGTCCCTGAGTGTGCTTGGCGGCGATGGCTTCATGCCTGGTTTCTCGGTCCGACAGAGCTTCACGTTTTCTCAGGTAGTTACATTTCGAACGGGCAGCTCTGGGGCAGGGATTCTCGTGTGGTTGCTTTTTCCTGCTGCTGGCTTGCCTCTCTTGGTCGCGACTGAGCAGAGGTTCGCGTGGGCGGTGCGTGCGTGGTGTCTTGCACTAGTTGCGTTCTTGGCCGCTTGGCTCCCGGGTTGGCTTGGCGCTAAGGCACCGGTACCGCCGATAGAACTCGTGCTCATGCCGGCTGCATTCGGGTTGGCCCTCGCAGTTGGACTCGGCTACGCCTCGTTCATCGGCGAGATACGTAGTTTCGTGTTCGGAATCAGGCAGGCCGCGGCGATCACGATGGCGTTATGTATTACGGGACCAGCGCTCGGAGTGATCCCAGACATCTTCGAAAGCGGGTATGACGCGCCGCGAGAATCTTGGGCATCGTCGCTGGAGTTCCTGGCGCGCCAAGCTGAGGTAGACGGCGATTTTCGAGTGCTTTGGATAGGCCGATCAGAGTCTTTGCCACTAGACCCTGTAGTGAGCAATGTTCGTTATTCGCTCGGCGTTTCGCGTAACGGAGCGGGCGACATCAGGGACGTGCTGCCAAGTCCAGACGGCTCGGCTAAAGCTCACCTTGAAGACGCTATGGATGCGGCCATTGGTGGCAGCACGGCTTTGCTCGGAAATGCGTTGTCTTCTATGGGTGTGAGGTACCTAGCGGTCGTTGATCGTGCTGCACCAGACGTCAGGCCCACTGCAGGGGGCGACCTTGGAATCACAGCGACGCTACGTGGCCAGCTCGACCTCACGCTCGCGCGAAGTTCGACCGGTTTGTCGGTGTTCGAAAATGAGGCGTGGGTTCCGATGCTGTCGCTTGTCTCTCGCGATGTAGCCGAATTGGGCAGTGACAAAGTCGCGGCGCAAGACGCGCTTGGCATCGCCACGCGCACAGATCTCAAGTCGGGCATGAAACAGGTGCGTGGACCGAATCATGCACTCAAAGTTGCATCGCAGGGCACGTTGGTTCTGAGTGAGCCATACAACACTGCATGGAAGCTCAGCGTCGACGGCAAACTGATGGAACATGAGCGAGCGTTCGGTTGGACCAATGCATTCACCGTGTCGAGTCCGGGTAAAGGCCGACTTTCGTTTGACGGTGGGCTATTGCATCCGCTGGTAGTCGTAGTGCCGATCCTTATGTTCGCAGCGGCGATAGTCGCGGCTTTGTGGCGCAAGCGCGAAGAGGTGCCGGCACGTGCGTTGGTGTTTGCGGAGCCAGCAGTTGTACCTGCAGCTTCTCGTCGCGCTTTAGTACGCCATCGCCACTTCTCGCCAAGTTCTGATGATCTCGGTATCGCAGCCGAAGGACCAGACGACAACGATGACCTCGCAAGCTTCGAGGCAAGTGCGTCAGAGTTTTCAGATGACTTCGACTGGTCGGTTCTGAGCCCCGAACATCCTGGAGCGTCGGAATGAACCCACGTCGTCATTTGTGCGCAATCGCGCTAGCTGTATTCGCCGTGAGCGGTTTCGTGTTGCACGACCCTTCGCAGCTTCGAATTTCTGTCGCTGAACCGCCCATCGAGGCAGTGGCGATGCCGAGTTCGGATGTCGTCTCAGCTACATGGTTCTGCGCTGGAGGCGTTCCGGCCGACAGCACGGCCATTACCGGTACCCCAGATGATGATGCAGAGTCCGGCGCCGTCGAGGACAAGGTCTTCATAGCGAACGTTGCAGCGACGACAGCAGTTGTCAGGGTGAACGCCCTTAGCCGAGGTACAGCGCCGCGTTCTAAGGACTACACGGTTGCTGCCTACGCAACAATCGGGGTTGCAGTATCCGACGTTTCGAATGCGCCAGATGCAGCACTCATCGTCGAAGCATTTTCGAGCGGCGTTGTTGTCGAACAGTTAGTGAAAGTGCCGGGCATCGATGACGCTGCACTCGCTCCTTGCGCGACTTCGACAAGTTCGTCCTGGTACTTCGCTGCCGGTTCCACGTCGCGTGGCTCTTCGCAGTGGCTGTCATTGCTGAATCCGTACAGTGATGATGCCGTGGTCGATATCACGGTCGTACTCGAAGGCGAAGTCCGCAAGCCGTCTGATCTGCAGTCGCTCGTCGTCGGCGCGCGCAGTCGGAGGTCGCTGTTCATAAATGATGCGGCCGACAGGCAAGGCGCTGTAGCTCTGATTATCAATGTTGCGGGTGGTAGCGGCGTGGTCGCACAACAGACAATTGTTCACCCGAGAAGGTCGGAGCGCAGGGGAGTGTCATCGAGTCTTGGTGCAATCGCGCCGTCCACTCGATTCACATTCGCTGGTGGCTCTCGGTCGAAGGCGAAGAACCGCGTGATCTATGTACTCAATCCGGGGCCAGTAGCTACCGATGTCGACATTCAGGTAATCGGCGAAGGCGCGACGCCTCTCACAATTACCGTCGAGGCGCAGTCGGTTGAAAAACTCAACGTCGCTCGCCTTGTCCCGCCAGGAACTCAGTACTCGCTTGTAGTCCAGGCAGCGGCCGACCTCGGTGCGGCCACGGGTAGGCGTTCCGAGCGCGGCATTGTGGTTGAAGACATAGAACGCTTCGATGGGTTCAGGAACGCTGACGAAAGTGAAACGACGTACGGCGTGGCAAGCAACGTTGGGGGCGTGAGCCCGTCTGTTCAATGGGCGTTCGGGCCCAGCTTGGCTCCGGCGATGACCGCTACAGAGATGTATTTCTACAACCCAAACGAGAAAGCAGCGCTAATTGACGTGTCATTCTTCGTCGGCGGCAAACACGTGCGGCCAGAGTCTTTGCAAGGCGTCACAATCGATGGCGCCTCGCGGCTGATCGTGTCAACCACCGGTTTTAGCGAAACGAGTGGCGCGATGATTGTCAAGTCGACCTCGCCGATCTACGCAGAGAGACTTTTGCTAGGCACCAACCTCGTTACGCGAGTAGCGGGCATTCCGTTGCGGAATTCGTGAACTAGCTCAGATGTTCGTTTGCCTTCTGCGCCTGCTCGGCATTCATCGCCTTCATAACGGCTTCGAAAATCTTCATCGCGTCTGCTTCTAGGTGATACCGAGCGCGGTACAGCACATACGCGCCGATGAACACTGGTGGAGACACGAGTAGAAAAGCGACCCTCAAGTCCCAGGAGTCTGCGAGCCAACCAACGACGAAAGGTGCAGCAGCAACACCGAAGACAATTGATGCGAGATTGAACGCACCGAAGCCTGCGCCACGAAGATGGGCGGGTACGGCGTCTGCGAGTCCAGCACGCAGTGCGGGGATGCCCATAGTCGTCGTGAAGATGCCAGCTAGCTGCAGGAACAAAGACAGGGCGCGCGGAACGCCTTCGATGTATGACACCATCATGAAAAAGTTGCCGATGCCTAAGCAATAAGCAGGGATCACGACGCGAGCACCTTGTATTGAGGCCGTGAATTTGTCTGCCAACATCCCGCCAAGTAAAACCCCGGGAACTCCGCCGAGAACCAAAAGTGCGCCGACAGCTGAGGTGGCCTCTTGTTGGGTGAAGTTACTGAACCGATCGTGGAATTGCGGAAGCCATGCGCCGACGCCGGAGACAGTGAACATGAGTGCGCTGATACCAACTAGTGCGTATCGCAATGTTGTGATCGACCAGATCACGCGGAAATCTTGGATGAGTCCCCGTGCTGTGTCGCGAACGAATCGGAAGAATCCGTCCTCGAAAAGTGCAAGCTTTTCAGGCTCTTCCCACTCGTCAACGCCTAAGTGCAACTTGTCGCCATATCCGCGTGGGGGTTCGCGAAGCGAGTAAGCGAGGGCAGCAACAACTAGCCCAGGTGGACCAACGACGATGAATGCCCACCGCCAACTAAACGCACTAGCAATGGCGCCACCAATCGCGATTCCGAGACCAGCACCGATGAGACCCATCACCTGCTGGTTAGAAAAAACCCTGCCGCGTCGGCTCGTTGGGTAATAGTCAGAAAGGACGCTCGCCGCCGACGGCTCAGTAATGGCCTGTCCGAAACCGAGAAGTCCGCGTAACAGCAGCAGGGTGATGAAGTTGCCAGCGGCGGCGGTAATCATGGTGACCACTGACCATGCGACAACCGTGAAACTGATGGTGCGTGTGCGGTTCCATCGATCCGCGAGGTAGCCAGCGGGAACTGTCATCAGACCGTTTACTACGACAAATGCTGACAGCAGCAGACCGATAGCTCTGTCATTCACATGGAAATCATGTTGGATGTCAGTCGCCGCTCCGCGCACAACGCTCTGGTCGATCTGATCGACCATGATCACCAAGCCAAGAACCCACATCGGCCACGAGGAGATCTTGGTCTTCGTCGCGGTGGATGTTTGCGTTGTCTGGTTCGGCATCGGGTCGGTCATGGGGCATTGATATTCGCGCGTCTGGGCGTGCGATGTCAGCACGGACACTAATAACTCCTACGCTCGCCGAAATGGTGTTGCGTATCGGAATCGCTGCGGTCTTGTTGGTCGTGGCTGTCGTGATTGCAACCATCGGAAACCGTCGTAAGAAATCGAGTCTGGTTCTGGCACACCGGAGCTACGACTATCCACGCCAGGTTGAGCGCTCCGATTTTGATCGGGCAGATGCTCAATGGCTCGTGATCGTGTTTTCGAGTGCAGTCTGTGATGGCTGCGCTTTGGTAGTGGCTAAGGCCCTAGTGCTCGAGTCAAACGCCGTCGCAGTCGTCGATTGTGACTTCATCGAGCACAAGGAGCTTCACGAGCGTTACGCCATAGAAGGCGTTCCGACGACCGTGATTGCTGATTCAGATGGGGTCGTTCTGCGAGGGTTTATTGGTGCGGTCAGCGCGACCGACTTGTGGGCAGCGATGGCCGACTTAAGGTTCCCGCCGACACAAGAGCGGGTCTGTTTAGGCCACGACCACTAATCGGTCAGGTTCGGTTCTCGTCTGATAGTGCGGGGGAAAGGTTGAACCCTTCTGGCTCAAATGTCGTGCCGTCTGAGTGCACAACTAGGCGTCGCCCGCCAGCCTTGTAGCCCATCGCTTCGTCGACGCATGTAGCGACCTCGTCACCGTCGACTGTCTCTTTGTCGAGTAGTGCTTTGGCGATTGCGTCGAGGCCTGCCCGGAACTTCGTGAGAGTGTCGCGTGTTCGGTCCTCTTGTTCGCGCAGTATCCGTTCGGTTTCTTCGTCGATCACTCTGGCGGTCTCATCGGAATAGTCGCGGGTGTGCATCAGATCTTCGCCCAAGAACACCTGGCCTTGTGAACCCCACGCCATTGGCCCGATCCGGTCTGACATTCCGAATTCGCGCACCATGCGTCGGGCAATTTCTGTCCCTCGCACCAGGTCGTTGCTTGCTCCTGTGCTCTGGCTATCGAACACGAGCGACTCTGCAACCCGCCCACCCATGAGCACAGCTAGCAGATCGTTCAGGAAATGCAGATCATGGCTGTATCGCTCTTCCGAAGGAAGTTGCTGGGTCATGCCGAGCGCCATGCCGGTAGGCAAGATCGTGACTTTGTGCACCGGGTCCGAATGATCGAGTACGTAGGCGCAAAGCGCGTGACCGGCTTCGTGGTACGCGGTGTGCTCTTTCTCCTCGTCTGACATCATGACGGATGGGCGCTTGAGACCCATGAGCACACGGTCGCGGGCTGTATCGAAATCTTCCTTGTGGACTTCTTGCGCCCCGCGGCGGACGGCAAATAGCGCTGCCTCGTTCACGAGGTTGGCGAGATCGGCTCCGCTCATTCCGGGGGTACCGCGAGCGACGATGCTGATATCGACGTCTGGGTCGATGCGCTTGTCTTTGAAGTGCACAGCCAGAATCTGGAGTCGTTCCTCTTGTGTGGGCAGAGGCACCAGGATTTGGCGATCGAAGCGGCCAGGCCTCAACAGTGCAGAGTCGAGGACATCGGGGCGGTTGGTGGCGGCCATGATCACGATGCCTTCTGTGGCTTCGAACCCATCCATTTCTGAGAGCAACTGATTGAGAGTCTGCTCGCGCTCGTCGTGACCTCCGCCGAGTCCTGCTCCACGCTTGCGGCCGATGCTGTCGATCTCATCGACGAAAATGATTGCCGGGGCTTGTTTGCGCGCCGTAGCGAATAAGTCGCGAACCCGCGCGGCTCCGACCCCAACGAACATTTCCATGAAGTCAGAGCCAGTCACTGAGATGAACGGCACTCCGGCTTCGCCAGCGACCGCACGCGCGATAAGCGTTTTCCCTGTGCCAGGGGGACCGACTAGCAACACGCCCTTGGGTATCCGGGCACCGATCTCCCGGAACTTGCCTGGCAGCTTCAAGAAGTCGACAACTTCGGCAATTTCTTGTTTCACTGGGCCATATCCGGCCACATCAGAAAATGTCGTCGCAGGCTTCTCGGTTGTATACAGCTTGGCGCGGCTACGCCCGATGTTCATAACTGCACCCATTTGGCCTTGGGCGCGACGACTCATCCACATGAACAGGCCGACAATCAGCAGCAGCGGCAATATATAGCTGAGCAAGGTGAGAAGAGCGTTCCCCTGTGCCTGCGGCTTGTAATTGAGTTCGGCATCGTGCTTGGCGAGCATCGCCTTGAACTCGACTCCGAGGTCCTCACCCGGGCCTTGCGCACGGAACTCGGTCGCGCCTTCTGGACCCTTGCCGGATTTATAGGTGCCTTGGATGCTTCTCGTGTCGGGGTTGTACTCGACCTTGTCGATTAGTCCGGCGACGACTTGTTTTTCTAGTTCAGAGAAGGAGTCGAGTTTGTTCACGTTTGCGTCTGTGCCCTCCAAGGAACTCGACACAAAGATCATCAACGCCACGACCATGAGGCTGCCAATTACCCATGGGGTCCAGCGACTGCGCGGACCGCCGCTAAGAGGATTTCGAGTGCCACGCGAACCTCTGTTTGGCGGCTCCGGTGGACGCCACGGCTCGTTAGGTTGAGGACTCATTAAGGCTCCAGTGCCGTCCAGGCCAGACACCTGCGGACGGCTGCATTGTTAGCAATCGGTCAGTGGACAAAACATTGCGCCGAGCTAACGGCATTGGGCTCCATGTTACGGCGGGCATACGACAATCCCTAGTCGGCGACGTGTGGTCGCCGACTAGTTCAGAGGCCGTAGTGTCAAAGGCCAATATGGTCGAAGAACAAGGGCGTGTCGCTCCGGGAGGGCAACGGATTAGTTGGGGAATTGGCGATTTCGTAGTCACCTTCTTGGGTGGCTTGTTCCTGTCGATGGTTGTGGCGTTCACCGTGCTCGCCATTCTCGGGTGGGAGCCGACCTCTCTCTCGGACAATGAGCAGACCATCGTCAATAGCGTGTCCGGTACCGCACAGTTCCTAGGGTTTTGGCTACTCCTTGTCTTGATTCTGCGTCGCAAAGGCGGGGGATTGCTCAAAGACCTCGCCATTTTTGCCGACAGCGAAGTGGGGCCAATTTTCGGGTGTTTTATCGGCGGCATCGCATTGCAGTTCGGGCTTGGCATCCTTGTGTTACCGCTAACTGCTATCGGCGAGCACGAAACTCAAGCAGTCGTAGAGCAACTAGAGAACGCTTCCGGGATTTCACTCGCAGTCCTAGCGATCATGGCAGGGCTTCTCGCGCCGATCTTTGAGGAGCTGTTGTTCCGCGGGGTGTTGCTTAGGTCGTTGATGCGACGAACAGGAGCGTTCGGCGCAGTGCTAATTAGTGCAGTTGTGTTCGGTGTTGTCCACCTTGTCGACCCGAGCACCTTCGCAGAACAGCCAGCGCTGATCGGCCTAGCGACCGTGTCGGGCATCGTCGCGGTTTATGGGGGCGGGATGCTGCGCTCTATTGCGCTACATATGGGGTTTAACTTCGTAACACTTCTACTCATACTTGTATGAGCATTCGTGCCTATGCGTGACACTTGTCACGCATAGGCACGAATGCTGCTGTTTGCTCTTTAGGAAAAATGACCTACTACCGATACCTCATCTGTTGAACTTGGCAGGGAGGCTGAGATGGAATGCACCGGATGTGCAGGGGCAAAACTCATCACGATTCGCATGCGGATTGCCGGTGAGGAAATTGAGTTTCGTCGTTGTTCGAAGTGCGAAGTGAATCACTGGGCAGACGGCTCTGGGGATATCACTCTCGATGAAGTCCTCGAACTCGCCCGAACTCGTTAGGAATTAGCTACAGAGTTTTTCTCGGATCTGGTCGGGTTGCCCTGTTTGGGGCGCCCGACGCGGATCGTGTCGCCCGATTGTTTACATTGTGGCGTGGCATTGATCCCTCTCAACGACTCTCACGCTGAGGCGCGCTCAAAATGGGAGCGTCGAGGTGCGTGGCTAGTGGTCAGTATTTGCTGCCTGTTCGTAGCTAATCGAGTCCAGCTAATCACTATCGAAACCTTTAATGTGTCCTGGTTCCCGGACATCTTGCCGCGGCGCATTTCGAGCCTTGTGCTGCGCAACACGACCACCAACGGCGGCGACATGGGTGCCCACGTTTACTGGCCGAAGTTCTTGGCCGAGGAGTGGTTCACCAGGTTCCGCGTCCAAGGATGGTCGCCACACTGGTACAGCGGCTTCCCGATTGGGCAGTTCTATTTCCCTTTACCAGCTCTCGCCATTGCATTCTTAGATTTCTTCGCATTCGTCCCTTACAACGTCGCATTCAAGCTTGTTGTTGTTAGCGGTCCGATTGCGCTCCCCTTGGCGGCCTATTACTTCGGGTCCAAACTCCGGTTCCCGTGGCCAGCGCCACCGCTGTTTGCAATTGTGGCCGTGCGGTATCTGTTCGAAGTCCGTTACGGGCTCGATGATGCCGTCGACAAGACAGGCTGGACGATCTACGGCGGCAATTTGGCTTCGACAATGGCTGGCGAGTTCAGCTTCACGATCGCGTTAGCGCTTGCGCTGTTCTTCTTGGCGACACTCGCTACATCGTTGGAGACAGGCAGGCGTCGTTGGCTCCCAGCGGTTCTTCTCGCTGGCACAGTAACTAGCCACATTGTTGTTGCGGCGTTTGCTGCGTTCCTAGGCGTGCTGGTGACTGTGATGTACCTGTGTCGTTGGGTGGTCACGGACCGAATCCGCAAGAGGCACGCCTGGACGAAGGCATGGAAGCTCAGCATTCCGATTGCCTTCGTCGGGTTCTTGCTAACAGCGACATGGTCATTGCCGCTCGTCGGTGCACAGAGTTTGACGGCGAGCATGCGTTATGAAAAGAAATACAACTGGGGTTCGTTCCTCTTTGGTTTGGAATCGAAAAAAGTGGGTGGCACTTGGGGCTCTGTCGGCGACATCCCTCGTCCCCTTTGGTTGTGGTTGCTTGTCGGCTTCGCGGTTTTGACCGCAGGGTGGTGGCGTCGAGCGACCACCCTGGTATTGCTAGTTAGTTGTACGACTTTCGGCGTCTTGTTTGTCGTCTGGCCAGAGCACCACATTTGGAATACACGATTCGCCCCGTTTTATTGGTTGCTTCTCGGGTTCCTAGCCGCAGTAGGTGCTGCCGAGCTATGTCGCACGATCGCCTACGTGTGGGTCGGCGCGGCCGCATGGATACGCGACGGCGATCGCATCGACTATCTGGCTGCGTTAGCGGCCCAGCGCTCGGCGTTAGGACCTGAGACCAACAAGGAAGGCGAGGCTCCTTCCTCGGACTTTCTTACCGGGGTAGAAGACTTAGAACAGTTCCTCCCAGCGCACCTCAAAGAAGACGATGAGCCAGTTCAACGTCGTCGAAGGCGCAGCCAGATTCTGATCGTTTCCATCTTGGGTTTGGCAATAGGTGGGACTTCGCTCATCTGGACGGGCACGAACCAAGGTGTCGGCTACGGCTGGTCCAAGTGGAACTTTGAGGGCTACGAAGCCAAGTCGGGCTACAAGGAATACCAAGCGATAATGACCGCGATGGGCGAGCTTGAACCCGGCCGTGCTCTGTGGGAGACAGGCCACGATGAGTTCAACGCGTACGGCGGTGCGCTCGCTCTAGAACTCTTGCCGTATTACACAGACGGCCGAATCGGTTCGATGGAAGGGCTCTACTTCGAGAGCTCGGCAACGATGCCATACCACTTCTTGATGGTTAGTCGGCTCGCAAAAGCGCCATCAAATCCTGTGCGTGGGCTCTCATACGGCTCCACGGCTGACTTCGATGCGGGCGTCGACCAAATGCGCCTGCTCGGCGTCAGGTACTACATGGCATTCAGTACTGAGATGCACGAGAAGGCTGCGGCGAATTCCAATCTCACACTCGTTAAGAGCGTTGCGGGTCTCGATGGTGTCGAGCCAGAACTCTGGAATATCTACGAGATCGAAGACTTCGCACTCGTTGCTCCGCTCGTGAACGAACCAGTAGTAGCGGCGGTGCATGGGGGGACGACAGCCGAGTGTTTCGGGACGAGTCCAGACGCTCGCCAATTCGAGTTGGCCCCCTGGGAATGCGCAGTCGGTCCTTGGTGGATGAACGAGAACTTGCTGTCGCAGACGTTTGCCGAAGACGGGCCGAAAGATTGGGTGCACGTCGACATTGAAGACGTCGCCGACGTTGAACCCAAGGCATTGTCACCGGTCAGTGTTTCAGAAGTTGTCGAAGGTGTTGACTCGATTTCGTTTGCGGTAGACAAAATCGGAGTCCCTGTAGTGGTGCGGACCTCTTACTTTCCTAACTGGGAGGTTTCTGGCGCTGATGGGCCGTGGCGATTGTCGCCGAACCTCATGGTCGTGATTCCGCGCGTATCGCAAGTCAAGCTGACCTACGGGCTTACTTCGTGGGATTGGTTGGGGCGACTCGGGACCCTCGCAGGATTTGCTGGACTCTTCTGGCTTTTCCGTCGTCGCCCATCACCGAGGCCATGGTTTGATCCTGCACCTCGGGCGGTGGTGCAACACGACGAACTGACGAGTCACGAATACGATGCGCAACGAGGTGAGTGATTTGTCGTTAGACGCGATCTTCAAGGCATATGACATCCGGGGCGTGTTCCCAGAAGAGATCAATGAAGCAGTCGCGCGCAAGATCGGCAATGCGTTTGCCGCGTTCGCGCGGGCTGACCGCATTGTCGTCGGCTACGACATGCGACCGAGTTCGATCCCGCTCAGCGCAGCTTTTGCAGACGGGGCAAAAACCGCTGGGGTCGATGTGATTGACCTAGGCCTTTGTTCTACAGATGTCGTTTACTTCGCTTCTGGTTCCCTCAACGCTCCCGGAGCGATGCTTACAGCAAGCCATAACCCGGCCAAATACAACGGCATCAAACTTTGTTTAGCTGGCGCTGCTCCAGTAGGCGAAGACACAGGCTTGCAACACATCAAGAATTCGGTAGCTAGTGGCTTGATCGTCGAGGCGAACGTGAAGGGAAATATTGAGTCGCGTGATCTGCTCGCGGCGTTCGGTGAACACGTCCGTGGGTTCATCGACCGGTCGGCGCTCCGTCCTCTGAAGGTAATTGCCGACACCGCAAATGGCATGGGCGGCCTCGTTGTGCCCGAAGTATTTGCCGGACTCGGTTTCTCGCTTGAGGTCATGTTCGGGGAACTCGACGGCACGTTCCCGAATCACCCGGCCGACCCGATCCAGATTGAAAACCTCGCCGACTTGCGCAAACGCGTTCTTGTGACACGCGCCGACGTCGGTCTGGCGTTCGATGGCGATGCCGATCGAGTATTTCTTGTTGACGATCTTGGCGAACCCGTGTCGGGTTCTACAACGACTGCAATTGTCGCAAAAGGCATCCTCGCGAAGCATCCGGGGGAGCGAGTCGTACACAACCTGATTTGCTCAAAGAGTGTCGCCGAGGTTGTGCGTGAGAGTGGTGGAACTCCAATCCGCACGAGAGTTGGCCATTCCTTCATCAAACAGGTGATGGCAGAGACGAACGCGGTTTTCGGTGGCGAGCATTCAGCGCATTACTACTTCCGAGACAACTGGCGTGCTGACTCTGGCTCGATCGCAGCACTCGTCGTGCTCGAGCAGTTGTCGTTGAGCAGTTTGCCTCTGTCTGAGTTGCGCAAGCCCTTCGAGCGATATTGCGCTTCGGGTGAGATAAATACGAAGGTCGCGAACCCTGCAGAGATGATCGAAACGGTTGCAAGCACGTATGGCGGTGACCAAGATCGAGTCGACGGTCTAACCGTCGACATGGGCGATTGGTGGTTCAACCTAAGGGCCTCGAATACCGAACCGTTGTTGCGTCTTAACCTCGAAGCTGCTAATTCAAGCGATTGTGAGGCACGAACCGAAGAAGTGCTCGCAATCGTGAGAGCATGACTAGAAGCCACTAGAAAGGCAACGATGGCACTAGACCCGAAACTGCTAGAGATACTTGCTTGCCCGCAAGACAAGGGCCCGCTGCTGTATTTCGCCGATGAGAACTCGCTTTACAACCCTCGCCTCAAGCGGCGCTACGACGTTAAAGACGACATCCCGATCATGTTGATCGATGAAGCGTCGACCCTCGACGATGCTGAGGACAAGCGACTGCTTGCCAAAGCCGAGGCTGAGGGCATCCAACCCACGTTCTCGTGACGGACTCGCTTGCATTTCTCGATGCAGTCGAGGGATTACCAGAGCAGTTCGCCGCGGCGCACGATACCGCGAGCAACGTTAATTCTGTTGCGTTCCCTTCGGCGGCTGACATCGACAACATTGTTGTGTGCGGAATGGGAGGCTCCGGAATATCTGGGGACGTCCTCGCTGCGGTAGCTAATGATCGGCTGTCAGTTCCCGTCACTGTACTGAAGCAGTATCGCGTTCCGGCGTTCGTGGGCCCAAGAACTCTCGTGTTCGCTGTCTCATATTCGGGCGGCACCGAAGAGACACTTTCGATGGCACGCGCTGCGTCCGAACGCGGTGCACACCTCGTCGCGATATCTACGGGTGGGCCGTTAGGGAAGCTTGCCTCAAGCACTGGTGCGCTACATATGCGCTGCCCCGAGGGCTATCTCCCGCGTGCGGCGCTGGGTGCTTTGGTCGCACCGATTTTTGTCACACTCGGCCGTACCGGGTTACTCGTTGACGCAGAGAATGAACTGCTCTCTGCCCATTCTGCGCTTCTAGCGAGGCGCGAAAAGTGCCAGCGCGCCGTTGGCGGCTCAGCAAACCCGGCTAGAGAAATTGCGCGCAAGATCGGTCGCACAATTCCAGTCATTTACGGCGGTGGGGCGCTAGGGGCAGTCGCTGCGTACCGCTGGAAGTGCGACATCAACGAAAACGCCAAGGCGCCAGCGTTTTGGCACAGCTATCCAGAACTCGACCACAACGAGATTTGCGCTTGGGGTCAACATGGCGACGTCACCCGACAATTGTTGAGTCTGCTCGAGCTGCGGCACGATTTCGAGCACGAGAGACTCGCGCCGCGTTTCGCCGCCACGACCGCAATTATCGAAGAGGCCCTCCACCAGGTGATCGAAGTTCGTGGCCAAGGCAACACGCGACTCGCCCAACTGCTCGACCTCATGTACCTCGGCGACTGGGTGAGCTGCTATTCAGCGCTCCAGAACGACGTGGACCCCGGGCCAATCGAAGCAATTTCGCGACTAAAGGAGCACCTAGCCGCGAACTGATCGGTTTGTCCATCAGCATTTACTCCGCCGACGCCGATTGCTACACTCACGAGTTGCTAGTCGGGTCCCTTGTGGCTGTCACCCGCTGATCCGGGCCGACGCTTTCACGGAAATGCTGTAACTGCATGCTCGCCATGCATTCAAGCGCTAAGGCGCGCACCGACCCATAGGAGAACATCCATGACAACCACTGAATCTTCACGTACGCGCATGTCTGTCGATCCGCTCGGCGACTTCCGCGTGGCAGACCTCAGTCTCGCCGACTTCGGCCGCAAAGAAATCGAACTCGCAGAACACGAAATGCCAGGCCTGATGGCAATGCGTGCCAAGTACGGCAAGACCAAGCCACTTTCTGGCGCTCGCATTACTGGCTCACTTCACATGACAATTCAGACCGCCGTGCTCATCGAGACGTTGGTTGATCTCGGCGCGCAGGTCCGCTGGTGTAGTTGCAACATCTTCTCTACTCAGGATCATGCAGCCGCTGCCGTAGCGGTCGGTCGCGACGGCACACAACAGTCGCCGGCTGGCGTCCCCGTGTTCGCATGGAAGGGTGAAACTCTCGAGGAATACTGGTGGTGCACAGAGCAGGTACTTCGTTGGCCAGACGCGAACGGCGGAAACAACTCGGGACCGAACATGATTCTCGACGACGGCGGCGACGCAACTCTCGCAGTCCACAAAGGAGTCGAGTTCGAAGATGCCGGTATCGTCCCCGACCCGAGCACGGCAGACTCTGAAGAGTTTGCAGTAGTTCTCGAAATGCTCGGGCGTTTGCACAAAGAGAACAACAGCTTGTGGCACAACATTGCTTCGGAAATCATTGGCGTTACTGAAGAAACCACAACAGGTGTACACCGCCTCTACCAGATGATGGAAGCGGGAAAGCTGCTTTTCCCTGCGATCAACGTCAATGATTCGGTCACTAAGTCGAAGTTCGACAACCTCTACGGGTGCCGGCACTCGCTGATCGACGGTATCAACCGCGCCACGGATGTGATGATTGCTGGCAAGGTCGCGGTCGTGCTCGGATATGGCGACGTAGGCAAGGGTTGTGCTCAGTCTCTTAGAGGTCAGGGCGCCCGCGTGGTGGTAACCGAGATCGATCCGATCTGTGCCCTACAAGCAGCGATGGAGGGCTATCAGGTCCTGACCCTCGAAGATGTAGTCGAGAGCGCAGACATTTTTGTAACCGCGACTGGTAACCACAACATCATCACGGCTTCTGACATGGGTCGCATGAAGCACAACGCAATCGTCGGCAACATCGGCCACTTCGACAACGAAATCGATATGGCTGGACTTGCAAAGACGCCCGGCATCCAACGCATTGTCGTGAAGCCGCAGGTTGATGAATGGAAGTTCACCGACGGTCACTCGATAATCGTGCTCGCTGAAGGTCGCCTATTGAACCTTGGTTGTGCGACAGGCCACCCGAGCTTCGTAATGAGCAACAGTTTCACGAACCAGACAATTGCTCAGGTAGAGCTTTTCAGCAATCCTGGCGATTACAAGAACGAGGTGTACACGCTTCCGAAACATCTCGACGAAGAAGTCGCTCGACTCCACCTAGAAAAACTCGGAGTCAAGCTCACAGTCTTGAGCGATGACCAGGCGAGCTACATCGGCGTACCTGTAAACGGTCCTTACAAACCAGATCACTACCGTTATTGAGATGCGCTCCGTGTAACAGTTGATCCAGAGTTACTTGACGACCGCCTCGACTGGTTCGGGGCGGTCGTTTCTTTGTGCGACCCACTTCTCGAACGTTGTAGCGAGTGTCCATGCGGGCGCAGCAATCAAAACAATGCGCACACCAAGGTTTGTGTTCGGCCAGTCGAATGCTGCATATGCCATCGCCGCGATCCAAGCGACAGTCACTACGAGATTTGTCTTGCGCCGTGCAATGACCTGCACCGGGTGAGCGAACGGGATATCGGTGAGCTGCGCCACTGCGAGCACGATGATGATGACCCCGTTGGTGAGGTGACTTGTGTTTAGCAAGAAACAGCTCGGGGCGACGAGATTCCATGTTGCAGGGAAGCCTCGGAACCAGTTGTCGTGCGTGGTCATGTCTGTACGGGAGAACCACAAAGCAGACGTGAACAGTACGAGCGCACAGATGCTCATGTTGAGCGCTGGCGGTAACAGATCAAACTGATACATGAATGCAACAGGCACGACGACGCACGTGACGTAGTCGACGACGAGATCAAGTAGATAGCCGTCGAGTTTTGGATACAGCTTTGAGATCTGCCAGGCTCGCGCCATCGGCCCATCGATGCCGTCGAGGATTTGAGCAGCGATGAGCAGAAGGATCGCCGAGCGTGGTGCATCGTCGATGACGGCTTGCAGTCCGAGGAAGCCAACGATCACTCCGCTAGCGGTAACGGCGTGCACTAGCAGCGCTCGCCACGCTCGTGTGGTTGGCTCTAAGACTTCGTCGACATCCGATTCGTCGTTGTGCATCGATCTCCTATCGGAGTGAACTAAGGCGCGCGTATGAGTAGCAGCCAACAATTACTGTCAGCGTATCTGCCGATCAGGCAGTATTTCGGTACGGGTGTAGAGATCGCGCTCGCTCTTGCCGATAAGTTGTGCATGATGTTGAGGGCGGCGCTAGGGCGCGAAGAAACACCGCGTACTGCGCGTCGAAAACTTCTAGAGCGTGTATGGGTTGCCGTCACGATTTCGTACGGACTAGCTCGCGCCGTTTTAGTCGGTGCAACACTGAGTCAGTACGGCGTGAACCCATGGGGTTATCTCGTGATCGACCTTGCTACGTCTGTCCCCCTCGGTATCGCAACCGCACGAGTGATTGGCGCATTAGTCGATCGCGACATGCGGGCGGCGCGTAACTGGGCGATAGTCGCCGTAGTAACCGACTTCATCCCAGATATCTTCATCCTCGTCGTCGGGCGCGATATGCCTGTCGCCGTGTATGTCGCACTAGGCATCATTGCGGGGGTCTCTGTTGCTTTCGGCGCTCGAGGTATTGCACGTAAAGTCGCCTCGCTTCGCAAGCCAGGGCTCGTCCCTGCAGAGGAAGTTCTCGTACCGGCTGCGTAAACTGAACCACTCCGTGGGTGTAGCCCACACGAAGGGTGTGCTCTGTGAAGAATTTCGAAGGCCGTGTCGCGGTTATAACCGGTGGTGCTAGCGGGATTGGTCTGGCGCTCGCCCACAGGTTCGGTGGCGTTGGGATGAAGGTCGTAGTAGGCGACGTCGAAAAGGCGTCTCTCGACACTGCCATCTTTGACCTGCGCGACAAAGGAATCGACGCGCACGGTATTCCATGTGACGTTACGAGCGCGAACGATGTTCAAGCACTCGCCGATGGCGCAATCGAACTATTCGGTGGTGTCAATATTTTTTGCAACAACGCCGGAGTGGGTGCCGGCGGACTTTCATGGGAAGCTTCGTTGTCAATGTGGGAGTGGGTCATTGGAGTAAATCTGTGGGGAGTCATCCACGGAATACGTTCCTTCGTGCCACTTCTGCTCGGCCAAGACGAAGCACACATCGTGAACACAGCATCAGTTGCTGGACTTGTCTCTGCGCCGATGATGGGTCCGTATAACGCAAGCAAGCATGCTGTAGTGGCGTTGTCTGAGACCCTTCACCATGAGTTTGCGCTTACGGGCGCTTCGGTCGGAGTTTCCGTACTTTGCCCCGGATGGGTACGAACCAAAATAGCTACTAGTGAACGCAACAGACCCGATCACCTAGCGGCTGAACCGAGCTCAGTAGACAGTGTGAGTGGTGAGATCGCGTCGTCTGTCATCGCAGGCATGATTGAAAGCGGGATGCAACCGAATGCTGTTGCAGACAAGGTGTTGCAGGCCGTGACCGATCGACAATTCTGGGTGTTGACCCACGACGAAGACGACATGTGGATGCGCGCAGTGAACTCAAAGGTTGAGTCTTTGTTGTCGCGAGACAACCCAGTCATGAACCTTCTTGGCTAGGTGTCTCCAGGATGTCTCTGAGCGATTCCGCTCTGCCTCTAGCTATTGAATGGCGCTCGAACCAGATTCGGTTGCTTGATCAGACCGCACTACCGGCGACTCTTCACTTTATAGATTGCGCTGCTGTCGATGACTTGTGTCGAGCGATAATGAGCTTGGCGGTGCGCGGCGCACCAGCGTTGGGCGCTGCTGGTGCCTATGGCGTCGCTCTCGCTGCTGTGCTCAGCGACGACCTCGACAGAGTTCGCGATGCTGCTCGACAGATCAGTGCAACGCGACCGACGGCCGTGAATCTTGGTTGGGGAGTTAGACGTGCGCTAGATGCGTATCAATGTGCTGGCGCTACCGGCGCGTTGCAGTGCGCACACGAAATTGCCGCACAGGATGTGGCAGCGAATCATGAGATCGGTCGTGTCGGGAGAGATTGGCTCCACGCAAACTTCGGCGAGCGTCCGCTGAACATGTTGACCCACTGCAATACAGGGGCATTGGCAACGGTTGGATATGGCACAGCACTCGGCGTGATTCGTAGTCGCGCGGAAGCCGGGGGACTAGCACACGTCTGGGTCGACGAAACTCGGCCGCTCCTACAAGGCGCACGCCTGACCGCGTGGGAACTAGCTCAGCTAGCAATACCGCATGCGGTCGTCGTCGATAACGCGGCCGCTTCGCTCATGGCGATGGGCTTCGTTGACGTCGTGATCGTGGGCGCTGACCGTGTCGCAGCCAATGGCGATGTCGCTAACAAGATTGGCACCTATGCGCTCGCGGTTCTCGCGAAGTATCACGGCATCCCGTTTCTGGTCGCCGCGCCGCTGAGCACGATCGACTCAGCCACGGCCACGGGTGCTGACATCGAGATTGAGGAGAGGGACCAGTTGGAAGTTGCGGAGGTTTATGGGAATCGAGTTATCCCGATCGAGTCACGGGCCTTCAATCCGGCTTTCGATCTAACGCCAGCTGCACTTGTCACTGCTCTGATCTGCCCTGCAAACCGCGAGTCTTAGACATCACGTCCGAGACGACTTGTATGTTCGTTTCGTGGCAAAATCACTGCTGGCCTGTGCGGCCGAATCATTGTTCACAGTTGTCTTCCCGCTTCGATGTCGAGTTTGTGGCGATCTCTCAAACATTCCGTTGTGTAACCAATGTGCTGGTTCCCTCAGGCGACCGGTTGGCACCCAACTACCACCAGGGCTAGACGGATTCTGGTCAGCGTTCGCGTACGAAGGAGCGGTCCGCACCGTGATCGCTGGTGTGAAGTACAAGAATCTTCGCTCCGCGGTTCCCTGGCTGGCCGACTCAATCATTCGGGTCTTGCCGTCGTCGGATTTTGAGTGCGTAACGCATGTCCCTACCACTAGGCGTAGGCGCTCCGAACGGGGATTCGACCACGCCGCCCTGCTCGCTGCGGAGGTAGCCAAAAAGATCGACCTGCCATACCGTGACTTATTGGGCAGGGCCGATGATCACGCGCAAACAGGCAGGGGCGCCTTCGCTAGGCGAAACTCACCACCGTGTTTCACCTGCAGCAGGGCGCGTGACCTCCCCAAACACGTGCTGATTATCGACGACGTTATGACTACAGGAGCGACCCTCAGCGCGGCGGCAGCGGTTCTGCGTTCTGTCGGATGCGTCACAATTGTGGCCGCAACTCCTGCGAGTGCCTAGCAATCGTGTTCTCAGCACCGATACAATCAGGGTACGAAATCAGTACCGCTAGTGCCATCAACTGCTCAATACAGATCTGAGGTATGAATGGATGTCGTAGTAGTAGGCAAGCACCTAGAAGTGTCTGAAACACTTAGGGAATCGGTAAATCGTAAGGCCGAGGGACTGTCGAGATACGCCAACGACGCTCGGCGAGTCGATGTTGAATTCGAACACATCGAAAGCAGAAGCGCAGAAGACTCACATTCCTGCGATGTACTTGTGCATGTCAGCCGCAAGCTTCTGAAGGGCCACGCAACTGCGGCAGATCCCGAACGCGCGCTTGTTCGCGCGATCGAGAAGGTCGAAGAACAACTGCGCCGCCTGCACAACCGTCGGGTGACGAAGCCTGCGAGTCGCAGAGACGGCGGGCCAGGCAACCACAACGGCGTGTCTGCCGCTTAGGTAGTTCCGGCCTCGCCCTGACAGACTGACGCCTAGTTGGACTCGACGAGTCCAACAGGTCAGACTTTGAGTCCACCAGAAATCTTGAGGAACGCGAAAAGTTGTCCCGGGCGGCTCACATTAGAACTAGCGAAGAATTCGGATATCGGCCCGCGCTCGACGGACTGCGTGCCGTGGCGGTCATCGCCGTCCTGCTGTTTCACTCTGATTTCTCCTGGGCGCGGGGCGGGTATCTAGGGGTCAGTTCTTTCTTTACTTTGTCTGGTTTCCTGATTACGACATTGCTCGTTGTCGAATACAACCGCGAAGGTCGCATAAACCTGAGGACCTTCTGGGCGCGCAGGGCGCGGCGTCTTCTTCCGGCAGCGTTCCTAGCGGTTCTGCTCGCGAGTTTCTATGTGCTGCTCGCTGGTCCAAACAATGTCGTTGAATCATTTCGCGGTGACGGCCTAGCGGCTCTGCTCGATGTAGCGAACTGGCGATTCGTGTTCGCAGGCAACGGCTACTTGGAAACTTTTTCATTAGCGACAGGCGTCCGAACGGCACAGTCGCCTGTCTTGCATTTTTGGTCGCTTGCTATCGAAGAGCAGTTCTACGTATTTTTTCCAGCATTGTTGGTCGGGCTGCTCAGACTGGCAAAGGGTCGCCTTGTTCGTATAGCCATCGCAATTGGGGCGCTCACAGCGATCTCAGTGGGACTGGGAATATTTCTTGGTTCCGGTGCAGATAACAGTCGCGCATACTTCGGGACCGACACTCGTGCGGCCGAACTACTTGTCGGTGCACTGCTTGCACTTGCATTATGCGCTCGTGGCTCAGCAGTCAGTTCAGGCAGTCGAACATCAATCGTTGGCGTGATTTCGCTTGGTGTGATGCTTGTGGCATGGATGACCGTCGATCATCATGACCGGCTGCTATTCCGGGGTGGACTCTTGGCTAATGCCGGGCTGACAGCAGTCGTAATTCTCGTTGCAATACAGCAGGATTGGTTCTCACGGGCGCTGTCGTGGCGTCCGTTAGTCGCTCTGGGAAGAATCAGTTACGGCATCTACTTATTTCACTGGCCGATTTTTCAATGGACGGTCCCGTGGGCTGGGTCGACGTCGCCCGCGGCGCTGCTAGTCGTGCGCTCGCTCATGACTCTCGCCGTCTCAGTAGTCTCGTACTACCTACTAGAGCAACCGATCCGTTTGGGTCGGGTGGGGCGCAGGACTCGGACCACGGTGATTCCGGCGTGGACTGCAGTGAGCGCATTTGTATTCGTGGCTTGGGCACTAGCCCCAGCGCCGAGAACAGTGTTTGCTCCAGTGGCTGCCGATTCTGTTGCTGATGGGACTAGCCCGACTGACTTGGCTTTAAGCAAACTCGACGATGAGCTGCCTGCTATGCCGACTGGCACAGTCGACTTGAGCGGGTCCTCGACGTCGACTGCCCAAGGAACCACCGAGAGAACCCAGTCGACAGCGACATCCTCGACGGCTTCAGGTCTGACCGACCCGACCACGGTTACGAATTCAACCACCGCTCCGTTCGCCGACCCAAAGAGAATATTGATAGTCGGCGACTCCGTTGCGCTCACGCTCGGTCGAGGCTTCGAGCGATACGCGCGAGACGAATCGATCCTCGCGTGGAATATCGCCCGAAGTACATGCGGTATTCCACGGGCTGAGATTCTCGTTGGTGTCACCATTGTGAAATCGAAGACATGTGAGAATTGGCCCGAACTGTGGTCAGTCGCTACTAAGGGATTTGATCCAGACGTAGTTGTCGTGCTGTCGCCGATTTGGGATGCGATGCCGCATAGGGCCGACGGCTGGGACACGATGTTGGCAATCGGAGATCCGGTGTACGACGATTGGCTTCTCGCAGAGTACGAGGCCGCCGCAGACATACTCACAAACGGGGGGGCCAAAGTCTTCTGGCTCGACTCTCCGTGCGCGGAGAACAAAGACATGAGCGAAGCAGCGCTGAGATTAAACGCCGTCATCGCTCGACTCGATATGGCACGGGGCGATACCAAGGGGATCGAGATCTCAGACGTGCTGTGCGATCCGCAAGGTGACTGGACTCACTCACGAGACGTCGATGGCTTTCATTTTTCAGATTTCGGTGCTGATCTAATGGCCAAGTGGCTCGTTCCGAAACTTCACTAGCCGCTCGATTCTGCGTTAGGCATCACCGCTACCGGTAGGATCGATCGCCTCATGGGTCTTTTTCAGAAAGTTCTTCGCGCCGGCGAAGGTCGCAAGCTAAAACTGCTCGAAACGATGGTCCCGGATGTCGCGGCATTCGAACCTCTCGTCGAGCGTTTGTCAGATGAGCAACTCGCGGCTAAGACCACAGACTTTCGCAATCGAATTGCTCGGGCGCAGTCAGACGCCAAGAATGCAGATCACGAACGCGAATTAACGAACGAAGTTCTCGACGATCTGCTGCCAGAAGCATTTGCGACCGTTCGCGAAGCGAGCAAGCGGGTCCTCGGGCAACGGCACTACGACGTTCAGGTCATGGGTGGAGCCGGCTTGCATTTCGGGTGGGCATCTGAGATGAAGACAGGCGAAGGCAAGACCTTGGTCTCGACTTTGCCTGCATATCTCAATGCGCTGCCCGGTCGTGGAGTTCACCTCGTGACAGTTAATGACTATCTAGCGCGCCGAGACGCAGAGTGGATGGGGCGCGTCCACCGTTTCCTCGGAATGTCAGTTGGAACTGTGGTACCCGGATTCAAAGAGAGGCCAGACGAAAAGCGCGCCAACTACGGCTGCGATATCACCTATGGCACAAATAACGAGTTCGGGTTCGACTACTTGCGGGACAACATGTGCACTTCGCTCGACTCGCAGGTGCAATGGGGCGGCCGCCAGCGTGTAGCCGGGCGCAAAGCTCATTACTACGCGATCGTCGACGAGATCGACTCGATTCTCATAGACGAGGCACGCACGCCACTCATCATCTCGGGGCGCGCTACCCAAGCCGCCGACCTCTATTACCAGTTCGCAAGAATCGCCCGTGGCCTGCAACGCGAACGCGACTACGAGGTCGATGAAGCAAAGCGCACGGTTGTCGTTACCGAGGATGGTATCGAGCGCGTTGAACAGGCGATGAGCGTCGAGAACCTTTACGACAACCTGAACCAGAACCTTGTTCATCAACTACAGCAGGCGCTGAAAGCCAAGGAACTTTTCCATAAAGACAAGGACTACATAGTCGCGAACAACGAAGTCAAGATCGTTGACGAGTTCACCGGACGCATCCTCGAAGGTCGGCGCTGGAGCGAAGGACTGCATCAGGCAGTCGAAGCAAAAGAGAACGTTCGCATCAAGGAAGAGAACCAGACGCTCGCGACGGTCACGCTCCAGAATTACTTCCGCCTTTACGAGAAACTCTCGGGCATGACGGGTACTGCCCTAACTGAGGCAGGCGAGTTCATGCACACTTACGAACTTGGCGTAGTACCGATTCCCACGAATCGCCAGATGATCCGTGCAGATGAAGCAGACCTTGTGTTCAAGGGCGAGTCAGGAAAGTACTCAGCGGTAGTCGAAGATATTCGTGCTCGCAACGCAACAGGTCAGCCAGTACTCGTCGGAACGATATCGGTCGAACAGTCAGAAAAACTTTCGCGCTTGCTAGGGCAGAAGGGCATCGATCACGAAGTGCTTAACGCCAAACAGCACGAGCGTGAGGCGCACATCATCACCCAGGCCGGGCGTCTCGGAGGCGTGACGGTAGCGACGAACATGGCCGGGCGAGGCGTCGACATCTTGCTCGGCGGCAACCCAGAAGGTCTCGCCACGATCGAACTACAAAAAGAAGGTATTTCCGAAGAAGAAACCCCCGATGAATACGCAACTCGATACAAGGAACTCGTCGCCTCATTCAAGATCAAGTGCGAAGCAGAAGGCGCAAAGGTCAGGGAACTCGGCGGTCTATACGTAGTCGGTACCGAACGTCACGAGAGCCGGCGTATCGACAATCAGCTTCGAGGTCGTGCTGGGCGCCAAGGTGACCCTGGCGGGAGCCGTTTCTACCTGTCGCTCGAAGATGAGCTAATGCGGTTGTTTGCTACGGGTTTGGTGCAACGCGTAATGGGTGCGAGCTTCCCAGATGACATGCCGCTCGAATCGAAAATGGTCTCAAAAGCGATCGAGCGAGCGCAGCGAACGGTAGAAGATCGCAACTTCGAGATTCGCAAAAACGTTCTGAAGTACGACGAAGTCATGAACGAGCAGCGCAAGGTCATTTACAAAAGGCGTCAACAAGTACTCGATGGCGAGGACCTGACCGAAGCTACGCACGAAATTATCGAGAGGGCGATCGACCGGCTTGTAGAGGTTCACTGCGACGGCGATTTTTTCGAACAGTGGGATGTCGAGGAACTTCTTGCTGCGGTCACTAGCTATTTCCCGACCACGGCAACCCCAGAGGTGCTCAAAGAGTGTTCTAATCGCTCTGGTCTACGCGAATTCCTTCGCATCGATGCAGCGACCAACTACGCGAACCGCGAAACCGAACTTGGCTCAGAAGCACTTCGCGATATCGAACGCAAGGTCATGCTGTCGGTAATCGATCAGCACTGGCGCGAACACCTTTATGAGATGGACTATCTGCAGGAGGGCATCAACCTTCGTGCGATGGGTCAGAAAGATCCGCTGTCGGAGTGGCAGCGCGAAGGTTTCGACATGTTCGAGGCGATGATGGGGGCCGTCGAAGACGATTTCGTGCGGTACGTATTCCATCTCCAGGTCGTCGAGGAATCCGAAGCGGCACCGCAAGTCAGCAATGTGCAGTACCAGGCGGCCGACGATCCAGTTTCTGGCGCAGGTTCGATTCGCCAAGCTGTGCAGGCCGAAGCCGCAGCGCAGGCTGGCCACGATGTCGGCGGCAACCAATTGCCCGCAAGACAAGCCGCGTTGCCGACATCGGCCCCATCCCATGAGCCTGTCCGTGTTGAAAAAACGCCAGGGCGCAACGAGCCATGCCACTGCGGCTCAGGTAAGAAGTTCAAAGTCTGCCACGGCAGGTAACTATGGCTGATTTCTCAAATGATCTCGCCGCCCTCAGGCGACGCGTAACCGAAGCGCGGTCTTACCTCAAGATCGAAGCATCACGAGACCGCCTCGTCGAACTCGAGGAGCAGGCTGCGGCACCTGGCCTTTGGGACGACCCAGACAAGGCGCGCGCCGTAACCACCGAAATGGCGCGCGTGCGCGACGACATCGTTCTGGTCGACGGGCTCGATGATCGCGCAACATTCTTGATCGAGCTTTACGACCTGGCGCGCGAAGAGAACGACGAGTCTCAGGATTCTGAGATTGCTAGTGGGTTAGCTGAACTTGAGCGTGAACTGAACGCTCTTGAACTTCGAGCATTGTTCACGGGCGAGTACGACGAGCGCGACGCGATCTGTTCGTTCTCATCTGGTGCGGGCGGTGTTGATGCTCAGGACTGGGCTGACATGCTGCTGCGCATGTATCTGAGGTGGGCGGCGGGCCGCGGATTCACGGTTGAGATCGAAGACCGCAACGAAGGGCAGGAAGCTGGCATTTCCTCTGCGACGATCGTCGTGAAGGGGCGTTACGCATACGGTCTGCTTCAGGCCGAAAAGGGAGTCCATCGCCTCATTCGGATTTCGCCATTCGACGGCAATGCGCGTCGCCACACGGCGTTCGCTGCGCTCGATGTAGTTCCGATGCTCGACGATGCAGAGGCGCCAGATATCAGAGACGACGATCTGCGCATCGACACATTTCGGTCGTCTGGAGCAGGTGGCCAACATGTCAATGTCACCGATTCTGCTGTACGCATCACTCACCTGCCGACGGGGATTGTTGTGAGTTGCCAGAACGAGCGGAGCCAGCTTCAGAACCGTGCGAGCGCGATGCACATCCTTGGGGCGCGGCTAGCCGAGAGGTTGCGTGCAGAACGTCAAGCAGAAATCGACGGGCTTTCGGGCGACAAGCGCGATGTTGCTTTTGGGTCTCAGATTCGGACTTACACGTTGGCGCCATACCAGCTCGTTAAGGACGAGCGAACGCGATACGAGACCGGCAACGTTGAGGCGGTTCTAAATGGTGATGTCGATTCTTTTGTCGAAGCCTGGCTCCAATGGCGCCGTAAAGGCTCAGTGCCGATCTAGAGCGATGCATCTGACCAGGGTAAACGATGTCCGTGGCCGGGTAACGCAAGCGATCGCTGATACCCTCGCCGTACTTCATGATTCGTTTCGAGAACGTCACCAAGGTTTATTCAAATGATGCCGTCGCGTTGCGCGACGTCAACCTCGAGATCAATAAGGGCGAGTTTGCCTTCTTGATCGGTCCATCTGGCTCGGGTAAATCGACTTTTCTCAAGTTGTTGCTACGTGACGAGATCACTACACACGGCTCGGTCACCGTCGCTGGCCGTGACATCGGCAAACTTTCCACCTGGAAGGTGCCCCAATTGCGGCGCAATATTGGCTGCGTATTTCAGGACTACAAGCTCCTACCAACAAAGACCGTGTATGAAAACGTCGCATTCGCGCTTCAGGTGCTCGGACGGCCAAAGCATTACATCGACTCGCAGGTCCCGACAATCCTCGATCTTGTGGGTCTGACTCCGAAGGTCGACGCTTTCCCGACAGAACTTTCAGGTGGCGAGCAACAGCGGGTTTCTATTGCTAGGGCTTTCGTGAATCGTCCGCTGATTCTGCTCGCCGATGAGCCCACTGGGAACCTTGACCCGGCGACGACGGTTGGCATTATGCGGCTACTAGACCGCATCAACCGGACCGGCACAACGGTCGTGATGGCTACCCACGACCAGCGAATCGTCGACGCGATGCGACGCAGGGTTCTCGAACTCGACCGGGGTGTACTCGTCCGCGACCAATCCCGTGGCGTTTACGGGGTCGGCGCATGACCGCCTGCACGCGACCGGCGCAGGAGATGTTCTGATGGCGCGAATTCTCTACTTTGCTCGCGAAACACTTATTTCGTTACGGCGCAACCTCATGATGACTGTCGCTGGGATACTTACGATCGGCGTGTCGATGTCGTTGCTGGGTAGCGCATTGCTGCTTAGTTCACTCGTGGATAACGGTGTATCGAAGATCCGGACCCAAATCGAGTTCGAAGTCTTCATGAATATCGAAGTAACGCCTTCGGAGCTTGCTGCGCTCGATGAACAAATGGCCACAGCAAAAGCCGATGGAGTCATATCGAGCTTCGATTTCTTAGACGAAGCTGAGGCATTCGCTCGTGCCGAAGAACTCTTTAGTGATCGCCCCGAAGTCTTGTCCGGCATGAAGGTAGGAGATTTCCCGCAGTCGTACGTAGCGACTCTTGCCGATGCTGGCTTCGCTAGTGAAGCGCGTGCGATGTTTGACGGGCGTCCCGGAGTAGACCGCCTGATTAGCCCAGACAAGACCGCCGCTGGCATCAAGAGTGTCTCTAATTTTATTGAGATGGCACTACTAGTAATGGTGATTGTGCTTGGTGCGGCGGCGTTGTTCCTTGTAGTCAACACGATCAGGCTTGCTACCTACGCTCGACGCCGTGAGATAGAGGTCATGAAACTCGTAGGCGCATCTAACTGGTTTGTGCAGGTGCCGTTCATGGCCGAAGGGCTAACACAAGGGATTCTCGGAGCCGGGTTCGCTGTCGGGGTCGTGTACTTCCTGAAGGGTGTCTTGGTTCGAGCGATCGATAGCGTCGATAAGGGCGTTGTGAAGACCTTCGAGATGACATCGGCGGATGCGTTTAGCGCTGGACTCTTCGTACTCGTGCTTGGAGCGTTGATCGGTCTTATCGGCTCGCTACTTGGCTTGCGCCGGTTCCTCGACGTCTAGCGCTGTGTGTCTCGTTAGGGCACTCGGTCTTCTTCGCAAAGCATTCATCGCCTTAGTCCTGCTTTGCGCGCTCGTGCCGACTGTTGCCGCCGCCGAGGATCAGCCGCCGACACGAGCCGAAGAACTCGAACGAGAAATCGGCGAAGCGGGCAAAGCGGAGGTCGCGGCGCTACAAGAACTCGTCGCTACTCAAGCACGCCTAGCTACCGCGAGCGATGCGCTAGCGGTAGCAGCGGCCGATCTTGAGTCGGCTGCGGTGGCGTCGGAGATATCTCAAAGGGCATCCGATAAGGCTGCCGAGAAATACTTCTCATTGTTCTATGACGTTGGAGACAGCGAAGCTCGGGTTAGGAGCAGTAGCGCAGCAGCGCGCTCGGTAGCGGTCGACATCTATGTTTCTGGTTCGGCGAGCGCCCATCTCTCAGTCGTTGAACAGTACCCAGGCGACGAATTGTCGGACTCGGGTGCGCGATCGGTATATCTCGATCGCATCTCAGAGAAACGCCAGTCAACTCTCGACTCAGCCCAGACAGCGTTATCTGATCTAGAGACCGCAAAGGTGGTTGCCGAAACGTCGCGTGCAGCCGCAGATTCAGCACTGGCAGAGGCGGACGAGAAGCGAGTCGCGGCTCAGAACCTTGAGACCGACCTAGAGGACAGTCGCGCTGAATTAGCGATAGCCGAAGCCGACGAGACTTACGCGCTCGATCAAATTCGTGCGCGCAAGAGTGAATTTGAAAATGAACTTGCTGCGCTAGCCGTCGAGTCCGGCACTATCGCCCAAATGCTCATCGCGCGCCAAAGCACTCAGCCTCGCGGCAACCCGTCGTTTATCAATCCGGTCGACGGCGTAATTGTTTCGGCCTTTGGCTCTCGAATGCACCCAATACTCGGTTACCTGCGCATGCACACTGGCATCGACATGGATGGTGACACGGGCGACGAGATTCGCGCTTCCGCAGGTGGGATTGTCGCTTGGGCAGGCTCGCGTGGCGGGTATGGCAATTGTGTGATTATTGACCATGGCAATCAGTTCGCGACGCTTTATGCGCACCAATCTGCGATGGCTGTCCAGATTGGAGACACCGTTACCCGCGGGCAGACAATTGGTTATGTCGGCAGCACAGGCATGTCTACGGGTCCCCACCTGCATTTTGAAGTTCGGGACTTGGGGACACCCAAGGATCCTGAGCAATACCTCTAGTTACTTGTTTGGCTGAGGTGTCACTCGCAGGTATGGCTTGAGCGCCTTCCAACCTTTCGGGAACTTCGTCTTAGCGTCTTCGTCGGAGAGCGCAGGCACGATGATCACATCTTCGCCGTCGACCCAGTTGACCGGTGTCGCGACGCTGTAGTTGGCGGTGAGTTGCAGAGAGTCGATAACCCTGAGGATCTCATCGAAGTTGCGACCAGTCGAAGCAGGGTAGGTGATTATCAATTTCACCTGTTTTTGGGGCGAGATGATGAACACCGAACGCACCGTGAGCGTGTCGTTGGCGTTCGGGTGGATCATGTCGTAAAGGTCTGACACAGTGCGATCTGGATCCGCAATGAGTGGGAAATTGAGTGCGTGCCCTTGAGTCTCTTCGATGTCGTCTGTCCAGGCTTTATGGCTCTCGATTGGGTCAACAGAAAGGCCGACGACTTTCGTGTCACGCTTTTCGAACTCGGGCTTCAGTTTGCTGACCATGCCGAGTTCTGTAGTGCAAACAGGGGTGAAATCCTTGGGGTGGCTGAATAACACTCCCCATCCATCGCCTAGGAACTCATGGAAATTGATCGTGCCGTCGGTTGTGTCTGCTGTGAAATCTGGTGCGATGTCGCCGAGTCTTAGTGTCATTTTTGGTCCTCCTAGAAGTTGCGATGGCCGAGTGCCTCGGGTCGAATCGTAGCCATTCGAGTTCAAAAAGACGATCTCATTAGTCGGAAATTGAACGCCGTAGGTGCGAGCAAGGCATGGCAGTTGCAAAAGTGCCTTGCTACCCGCGATACTCACTCCCGTGGCGGGAGCACCCAATAGTTCTTTGTGTAAAAAATTAGGCATCAAGCAACGTTCTCAGGTCGCGCTCGTGCGCGCTCCCGATGGTTTCGATGAGAGTCTTGAGCCTCTACCTACCGGCGTGAGCGTGCGCACCGATGTTCGTAGCGAACAAGATGTGATCACTTTCTTTGCGACACGTCGAGCAGAGTTGACGAGACGGATCCCAAGTTTTCATCGCGCTCTCCGACCGGCTGGCTCGCTCTGGATCGTGTGGCCGAAAAACACCGCTGGCGTTGCCACCGACCTCTGCGAGGCAACCGTGCGCGAAATCGGTCTGAGCGAAGGCCTAAGCGAACAGCGAGTTTGTACCATCGACGATTGCTGGTCGGGTATACGGTTTACTCAACCTTGTGAATGATTGGGGTGTTGCGCAGTGTGCGGTCGGTTTGTATCGACGACTCCTGTAAGTGTCCTAGCCGAAACCTTCGGCGTTGCAGACTCAAGCACCGTTACTAATCGCCCGAACTTCAACGTAACGCCGCGGTCATCGATCTTGTACGTTGCGCTCTCCGTTGCGGGCGATCGAGTCCTTGGTCGAGCGCGATGGGGCTTGATCCCTGCGTGGTCAAAGGACTCGTCGATAGGGGATCGGATGATCAACGCCCGTTCCGAAACAATCAGAGAGAAGCCATCATTCAGAAGCGCATTCGCTCGACGTAGGTGCCTGATACCTGTCGACGGGTTCTATGAGTGGCGCGCTGTGGCTGGATCGAAAATCAAGCAGCCGGTGTATATCAAACGCGCCGACGGAGCAGTCACGGCGTTCGCAGGAATATATGAGGACTACGAGAGCAAAGAAACTCTTGAGGATCGAATGGTGCGAACTTGCGCAATTATTACTACGGCTGCAAACGCCACGGTCGCACCGGTTCATGACCGCATGCCCGCAATCCTCACACCCGAGGATTTCGACGAATGGTTAGACCCGACAAACAGTGATCTTGATGATCTTCAGAGTTTGCTGGTACCAGCGCCTGATGATTACCTGAGCTACTACGCCGTTTCGACCGAAGTCAACAAGCCATCGAGCAACGGACCAGAACTGCTCGATCCGATCGATGCCCCGACCGTCTAGCTGATGCTGTCGATCGCTACAGCGGTCTTCAGGATTGCAATGACGTGTTCGCGGCGTGCAGCGAGGGCTGGTTCGCTCTGTGGGTCTTCGCCGAGGAGACCACCGATAAGTGGAGCATCTGAGAGGTACGACAAGATCGCTCCGTAACCAGTGAGCAATAACTGGCGAGCGTCGTAACGGCGAAGTCGGCCTTCATCCATTTCGCGCTCGAGGTAACTCGCTCCACGCTCAAACAGTGGTTTCAAGAGCACAGTGAGTTCGTCTCGGAGCATTGGCCCGCCGTCGAGCGCCTCACGCCTGACGAGTCGGACGAATTCAGGGTGTTCTTCGAAGAAGCGGAAAGCAGCGCGGATCACTCGCTCGGCTTGGCCCCAGCCCTGTTTAGGTCCGGCGGTCGCTTCTTCTACGAGGTCGACCCAGTCGACGAAGGACTCAAGCACCACGGCTCGATACAGGACGTCCTTAGAAGCAAAATGATGTAGCAAGCTCGACTTCGCGATACCTACCGCGTCGGCGATGTCAGCAAGCGACGTAGACGCATAGCCGTCTTCCGCGAATTTCTGCAATGAGACGGCGAGAATTTGATTTTTGGTTGAAGGAGCAGCGCTCTGAATTGTCATCGGTATCTGCGAGGTTAGGCCAGCGGTGCGGCTCGTCGGACCGCCTGAAGATCGTTGTTACCGGTTTGCAGGAGCAATTGCCCGCGTTAGCGCCATTGCCTGTTCGGCGTTGGCGAGTATCGCCGGAGCGGGAGTGGTGACCCCTGCCTCGATGTATCGCCCGATGTGTTCGGCTATTCGCTCTGGCGGACCCGAGATAATTAGGGCATCGATCACTTCGTCGGGGATTGACTCGGTGGCCGCAGCGCGATCGCCAGCTTGCCAGTGGTCCCACATTGGCTGCAGGAGGTCGCCTCGCCCTAGCCATTCGTGAAACGCCGCGTAGACGGGCACGTTGAGATACTGGGCGATCGCGCGTCGTCCGACGTAGCGAACGAGATCTCGGTCCTCAGTTGGCAGCACGAAGAGGCGCGCGACAATTTCTTGCTGTAGTCCGTCTGCGTTCTTCACGAATGGCGTGACCCTCGGTACGTCTTCGACTGCCAACCAATTGAGAATTGCTCCATCGCCTTGTGTCCCCGCGAGTTTCAACATTTGTGGACGTAGAGCAGCAATGAGGATCGGCGGTTGTTGTTTGACTTTCACGCCGAGACGAAAGCCACTGACAGAAAATGTCTCGTAGGTCTCTGTCACCTTTTCGCCAGAGAGGGCGGCGCGCAAGAATCGCACGGTGTCGCGCACTCTCTGGTAGGGCTTGTCGAACGACATTCCGTTCCATCTCTCGACAATGATGTTCGAGCTGCTCCCGATGCCGACCGCAAACTGGCCCGGGTTTGCTTCGCAGAGCGACGCAACCTGACTAGCGAGTGTCATGGCGCCGCGCGTATATGCGGGGATGATCGCGGTGCCGAGTCGCAACTCCGGCGCCCATGCTGCAGCTAACACCAGGGGAGTGAACGCGTCGTGGCCGCCAGATTCGGCCGACCAAACGTCTGTGTAGCCCAGATCAACTAGCTCTCGATACCACTCGCGATGTTCGACAAGCGTTAGGCCATCGAACGGAATCGTGATACCGAATCTTGCCTTGGTCATCTGGTCTCCTGTTAGGTGAGTGGGCCTTCGCGCCAGGCGCGGACCATCGTGGTCTGGCTGGCGGTGGCTAGCAACGTACCGTCGTCGGCCCAAAGATGCACGACGCCGTGGCCAAATCCGTTCTGCACGGCCTGGATTCGGACGTCGGCGAGCACCCACTCGGTATCTACAAGCTTGACGACTCTTAGCGTGTTGTCGAGGCTGTTGCCGCCAGCGCGCTGTCCAAGTGCCTGGCTGATCCCGAACGGCACGAAGTCGCCGATGATTGCGAGTCCCGCAGCACCCATGTCGGAGAGGTCTTTGATGCGTACCCACAGAGCGGCGTTGCCGGTCGCCGATGGGCCATCGAGTTGATCAAGGTTTCTCGACCCCGCCAACAGCATTTCCATGCGTGAGGAGATTGTGCCCTCCATGTGAGCGAGTGATGGACGGGGCTCGCATTCGTGTGGAGGTGGGACTTCAGGCCTGTTCGCCCACTGGCCTTCAAACGGGGTGTTGCGGTTGCCGAATGCTCCGAACACTGTGATGATCTCGCGCCCGGCTACAGAACAGATGACCCTGCACTGGCTTACCTGGTTGCCACGGACAATCTCGTGCACCTCGAGATCGAGTACAGAGCCAAGTGGTGCGTAGTTGAGGAATTGTGCTGTCGCCCAGGCTGCAGGCCGCCCTGTCACGATTTCGGCGACTCTGACCCCTGCCCCGAGTCCAGCCCCTCCGAATAAGGAGCCAGTCCCCGAGATGAGCGACTTAATCACAGGCATACGCCAGCGGATGTCGTTGACGCGTTCAATTCCGAAAAACTCCGGGTCTGTCACGGCGCGGAGCTTAGAAAATTGCCGTTTGACGTCTGAGATTCGGGCCAAATTCAGCACGCATCCGCACTATGTCTTATAGCGCATTTGCATTAGAAATTTCTAGCAATCGAACGTACGGTGGCGCATGATGCATCTAGTACTTCATTTGGGGTCGCACAGATCGCCCCACATGATCGGCGTAGCCCTCTGGGTCGGTCCGCCCGTCGGCCCACGGGGCACGCCGTAATTCGACCAAGGTCTAAGACCTCTGGTCGGGTCCCTGGCAGGGCGTGGCTATCCCCCAGTCTCGCCCTGCCCAAGACTCGTATTCGCTCAGCCTGATCGCGCAGAGTCCCGTGCTCATGTAATTCACCTTTAGTGTCGCGCTTCGTGCGCGAGCATCTGCGGATCCGCATCGACCAGCGCGATAGGCGAGTAGCGATAGTTCTGCTGACTGCGGCAATCGCTCTCACGATAAACAACTTCGCCGCAGACGATGCTCGCTGGCTTATTACGAGTCTCGACGCGCTCGGACTTAATGCCGTAGCCGCGCGTCTTAACGAATCAATGTTTCTCTCTAGTCACAAAGAAGCGAACGATCTGACATTCTGGGCGACCGTGCAAATAGCGAGTTACGTATTTCCTCCACTCTTAGTCATCCGATACATATTTCGTGATTCGATTCGCGACTTTGGTGTTCGCGTTCGGGGTTCTGTGCGGTTTGCTCCAACCTACGCAGCGCTATTCGTTGTCTGCCTGCCCTTCTTGATTTTCGTATCCACAACAGTCGAGTTCCAGGCGCGCTACCCGTTCCTTGAATTCAACGAGAACGATCCGCTAGGACCGCTCTTGTTCTGGTGGGTTCTGTACGCGTTGCAGTTTTGCGCGCTCGAGTTTTTCTTCAGAGGGTTCATGGTCCACGGTCTCAGTGAACGGTTCGGAATCTCGGCGGTGTTCGTGATGGCAGTGCCTTACAACATGCTTCATTACGGAAAACCAATGCTTGAAGCGGTTGCGGCGATCCTCGGCGCGATCGTGCTGGGAGTATTGGCGATCCGGTCACGCACGATCTGGTGGGGGGCGTGCCTGCACATAGCTGTTGCTGGCACGATGGACTTGCTATCGCTACACCAGCGAGGGATTCTGTAGACGGTCAGTCTGATTGGCGGAAAAGCGCCGAAGCTAAAGCCAGCATGAGGCCGCCGAGAACGAGCACTACGCACGCGTCTGCCCACAGCGGAACAACGTTTCCGTTCCAAGTGACGGCGGGTGCACCAGGAAGCAGCGTTCGGCGAACGAGGTCGACGCCGTATGTGGCTGGGTTGACTCGGGTGAGCACATTTAGCCAAGAAGGCAAAGACTTAAGCGGAAATATTGCGCCGGAAAGAAAAATCATTGGTTGCGTAACGAGCGTTGCGACCATTTGGAAGCTTTCCATGCGTTGCATGCGAGCGCCAAGCACAATGCCGAATGCCGTAAGGGCGAAAGCCAGAAGTAGGAGCGCGCCGACAAGTCCGACGACGCGCGTGACCGTGAGATCGACACCAACGAGTGGGGCGACAACGATAAGAATTACACCTTGGATAACCGCGACAGTTCCGCCTCCAAGTGCTTTGCCGAGTACAAGTCCAGTGCGTGACACAGGTGCAACCAGCATTTCGCGCATGAAACCAAACTCGCGGTCCCACACAATCGACATCGCCGAGAAAAGTGCCGACGTGATGATCGACATAGCCATGATCCCAGGGAACAGGTACTCCTGGTAATCGAAGGTCGCGCCAGCGCCTGCTGCGCTGAAGGCCTGTGGTGAATTGACAAGATTTTTCATGCCTGCGCCTAGCACGAACAGGTAGAGAATCGGCGTCGCGATCCCTGTGATCAGACGGGTAGGCATGCGCTTCAAACGAATGAGTTCGCGGGTCCAGACCATCATGACGGTAGATGTGTTGCGAGTGAGTGGCCTGTCTGGAGGTGTCGTCGCAGTCATCGGTTTGACGTCTTTCTGAACGCGGCAACCATCTGGCGATTGCCGTCGCTACTGCTTGCTTCGGCTTCTCTGATGTCGTGGCCTGTGTACTTGATGAACACATCGTCGAGGCTTGGCCGTCGGACGTTTACGCTCCGAACGCCAACAGTAAGTGCCGAGAAAATTCTCGGGATGAAGCTCTCACCGTCTGGTACGTGCAGTACCAGGGTGCCGCCCTTGGGTTCTGCAATGATCCCTAACTCGACGGAAATTTCGCTTGCTGCAACAACATTGTCAGAGGTTTCGATCGTGACGGTGTCGGCACCAACTGATGCTTTTAGATTTGATGGCGTGTCGATCGCGACGATTCGACCGGCGTCGATAATCGCAATTCGATCGCAACGCTCGGCCTCGTCCATGTAGTGCGTCGTTAGGAACATCGTTGTCGACTCGCGGTGTCGGAGTTCGTCTACGTAGTCCCAGATGTGCGTTCGCGTCTGTGGGTCGAGGCCAATTGTTGGTTCATCAAGAAAGAGCACACGAGGCTCGTGTAATAGCCCCCGCGCTATTTCGAGTCGACGCTTCATGCCACCTGAGAATGTTCGGACCAAAGAGTCGGCACGATCGGCAAGCCCGACCATTTCGAGCAGTGGTTGCATCCGAGCGCGGGCTTCGCTACGAGGAACGCCGTACATGACAGCATGGAACCGCAGGTTTTCTTCAGCGGTCAGATAGTCATCGAGGGTGAGCTCCTGAAAGACAAGACCGATCGATCGGCGCACTCTGTCGCGCTCTCTCACGATGTCGTAACCGGCGACCCGCGCTGTACCTGAGGTCGGCTTCAAGAGAGTGCAGAGGATTGAGATTGTGCTTGTCTTGCCAGCCCCATTCGGCCCGAGAAAGCCGAAAAGCTCGCCTACGGGGATATCAAAAGAAATGCCGTCGACGGCAGTGAAGGAGCCGAACTTCTTACCTAGTGCGTCAACCTCTACGGCCAGTTCAGACATGGTGAGCATCTTGTCAGTAACGGTTGTCGGGTAGGGAATCGGTGCCGCCGAAAAACGAGAGTCAGAACGTGACTCGAAGTTCTGCAAGCCCGCGCAATACGAGTCGGCCGTTCCACTTCTGCTTGTCATTCTTGAGCGCAAGATTTGGGAACCGCTTTACGAGACCCCCGATGGCTTCCTGGCCTTCGAGGCGGGCGAGAGCGATGCCGAGACAGTGATGGAAGCCACCACCGAAGCTCATGTACTCGGATGCATTCACCCGAGTGAGATCGAGTTCCTCTGAGTTCGCACCAAAAACCTCTGGGTCGTGGTTCGCCGAACCGAGACATACGAGGACAAATGTGCCCTTTGGAATCGTCTTCTCGTCGACGTTGTAGTCAGCGACCGTGACCCGGCGACTGAACTGCACCGGGCTGTCATAACGCAAGAGTTCGTCAACCGCGCCTTCAATTATGTCCGGGTTCTTTTGCAACAATGCGAGTTGCTCAGGATTGCGTAGAAGCGCAAGTATTCCGTTACCGATCAGGTTCACTGTCGTCTCGTGGCCTGCGATAAATAACAGCGCCATAGTGCTCTTGAGTTCCTCAGAGCTGAGACGGTCGCCGTCTTCTTCTGCTGCGATCAGAGCCGACAAGAGATCGTCCGCTGGGTTGGCGCGCTTGTACTCAAGTATCTCTTCGAGATAATCAAACATGTTGTCTGCCGCGTTGACTGCCGCGGCCGCATCCTCGTCTGAAATGATCGGATCGAAGGTCTTGACCATCGCCCCAGACCATTCTCGTAACTGATCACGTCGACCGGTATCTGGAATACCGAGCAGTTCCGAGATGACGATGAAAGGCAGAGGAAAAGCGAGATCGGCGATGACATCCATCGACCCCTTGCCTTGCGCAGCGTCGATCATTTCTTCGACTAGTTCAGCGACGCGCGGGCGCAACTCCTCGACTCTGCGCGGCGTGAATACTTTTGCGACTAAACGCCTGATTCTGTGGTGATCCGGCGGGTCAAGGTCGAGCATCGATCGGTTGGCCCTTTGGCTGTGTTGTTCATAAAAGGCGCCAGCGCCGGTACCAACAGTCAGACGGTGTTGCGTCGCGTGACGTTCCTCGACTGAGAGGTTCGGGTCGCGCAGGACACGACTCACATCAGCATGGCGAAACAGCGTCCACGGGCCAAGTGCGGTGATGTGAATAGGGTCGTGCTCTCGTAATGCTCTGTACTGAATGTAAGGGTTGTCTGGAAAGTCAGGGTCGAATGGGTTCAGCATCACTGGTGTTACTTCGGCGGCAAGGCGCGTGTCGGTGGTTTCGCTCATCGTTACTCCTTGTTCCAGTTGAATGCGCGTAGTAAGGCAGTCTGAGTTGCGATTGCAAGAAGGTTTCCTTCGGCGTCCCAAAGTCTCGAAGGCCCGGTGACGTAGCCGTCGCTTGATTGCCATGCAGTGATCTCTTGCAGAACCCACGCTGGCTTTGCGATCGGCACAGAGACGATGCGCAAACCGATCTCTAGGCTCAACGTCATCCAGGCTTCGTCGGTCGGACCGAACTTCGCGCCGATAGCTGAGCCGATTGAGTCGCCAGGAATTGCTAGCGCGATCGGGTCGTAGGTGCCGTCTTCGAGGCGCGGTTCATTTAGCAAGCGAGTCCATGATGCGAAACGTGCGGGGCCTGGCTTCCAAGTTGTGCGGTCGAAGAAGTGGGGCATCGCCGGTCGCCACTCGTTTTGTTCGTGAAAGTTCATAGGCTTCCACGGGTTGTCCTCAGATGGCGGCATCGGCGGTGGGCACTCATCTGGTGGTTTGACGTCGCTCGGAAACTCGATGTCGACAAACGACTTCGTCAGACTTTGAGGTGAGCCGAAAACACTGTGTGTTCGTAGCGCGATTTGGTCTTCGCCGGTTACGCGAAGATCACAGCCGACTTGCGCTGCTGTGCGTCCACTACGCAACACAGTGACATCGATCGTGATCGGGCCACAGGGGATCGGGGAGCTAAAAACGGTATTCGCTGTAATGAGCGAAAGGTCTGGCCGATCTAGGTGGGTCTGCATCGCGCGCATCGACACACCCATCGTGACTCCACCGAAGGCGTAACGAATCTTCCATGCCTCGGGAATGATTCCGTGGTACCTGCCGGGCACTATCGGATCTGGTACGAGAGAGGTATCGCGGAGGAAGTCTCCAGGGGCGACACCGCTGACTGCTCCAAGGATCTCAACCATCGCGTTCGAGGTTATTGTGCGTCCGTGGCGATTATTCAAAAACGTGATCCAGAAAAAACCAAGTCATCGCTCGCGAAATGGCTATCGGTGCGCATGCCTTCTGCAACTGATATCGAGATTCACGTAGCAGGTGCATCCGAGGTGTCAGGCTTCAGTTCAGACACGATCATTTTCGATGCGACTTGGACGGAAAACGGCATTCAGAGGCGTGAGGGTTTCGTTGTCCGTGCGGCGCCGATAGGAGAAGCGGTTTTTGAGACGTATGAACTCGGACTGCAGTTCAGGATTCTCCAAGCAGTAGCTCAAAATTCATCAGTCCCTGTACCCAAGGTCTACTGGCTCGAGGAGGATCTGAGCGTGCTCGGCGCTGAGTTCTTCGCAATGGAACTCCTATCTGGAAAGGTCGCTCCAGACAACCCTCCGTACACGATGGGCGGTTGGGTCGCAGAAGCAACGCCAGAGCAACGTCGCACGATGTGGTTCGAAGGTCTGAGCGTCTTGGCAGGAATTGCAAATATTGATCTTGAGCTCGCGGCGCTACACGAACTCGACCGCAAGGAGTTTGGGCCACTCGGACAAGCGCAATTGTTGGGATGGCAGCGCGCATACCTCAAGTATGCGTCACGCAAAACCGTCCCCGTTCTCGACTACGCATGGCAATGGCTAGAAGACAACCGACCGGATGATGACCACCTCATCGGCTTGTGTTGGGGCGATGCTCGCCTAGGCAACCTCATGTTCGATGACGAGTTTCGAGTCAAAGCTGTATTCGACTGGGAGATGGCACGGATAGGCAACCCAGAGTTCGATCTGGCTTGGTTTATGTGGTTCGACAAACACTTCACAGTCGCGCTCGGGATGCCGCCACTCGAAGGTATTCCGACCGATGCTGAGTCGATTGCCTACTGGGAAAGCTTGGTTGGGCGCAAGGCCGAACATGTCGAGTGGTACACAGTTTTGACGATGGTTTTCTTTGCAGCGATCATGATGCGGTTAGTGCAAAGCAACATCGCGCATGGAGCGAACGCTGATGAACTTGAGCCGATGGAAACCAACAACCTCGCAACGCAAATGCTCGCAAAACACTTCGGATTGCTAGCGCCGACGTAGGGCGATCAGAAATAGACACCGTGTCGCCGGTAACTTATGTACCCCTATGGCGACTCGTGAAGACCTAAGAAACGTTGCGATTGTCGCTCACGTTGACCACGGGAAGACAACTCTCGTCGATGCGATGCTCTGGCAATCGGGTGCATTTCGCTCAAATCAAGAAGTCGCAACGCGCGTCATGGACTCGATGGACTTGGAGCGCGAGAAGGGCATCACGATCCTCGCGAAGAACACAGCTATCCAGTACGGCGACACAAAAATCAACATCATTGATACACCAGGACATGCCGACTTCGGTGGCGAGGTCGAGCGTGGACTCACAATGGTCGACGGTGTGCTGTTGCTCGTGGACGCGAGCGAAGGCCCTCTCCCGCAGACTCGTTTCGTGCTCCGTAAGGCACTCGAATTACGCCTACCTGTAATTCTCGTAATCAACAAGATCGACCGACCAGATGCGCGCATCGCAGAGGTGGTCGACGAGGTATACGACCTGTTCTTAGATCTCGATGCAGATGTGCACCAGATCGATTTTCCAATCGTTTACTGCAATGCTCGCGATGGCATCTCGAGTCTCGACCCCGATGTGCTCGGCGAGAGTCTTCGGCCTTTGCTCGACACGATTGTCGGGTCCGTGCCGGCCCCCGAGTTCGACCCAGAGCACCCGCTACAAGCTCTGGTCACCAACCTCGATGCTTCTCCATACCTTGGTCGTCTTGCGTTGTGTCGCGTGCAACAGGGCACAATCAAGCGCGGCCAGACAGTCATGTGGTGTAAACGCGACGGCACGACGTCGCGTGTGAAGATCGGCGAGGTCTACATTACGGTCGCTCTCGACAGAGTCGATGTCGATGAGGCTGGAGCAGGCGAGATCATCGCTGTTAGCGGTATCTCAGACATCACGATCGGCGAGACGCTTACAGATTCAGAGGACCCGCGTCCGTTGCCGGTTATCACCGTCGATGAGCCAAGCATCTCGATGACGATCGGTATCAACACATCTCCGCTCTCTGGTACAGACGGCGGCTCAAAGCTCACAGCGCGCCTCGTGGGTAATCGACTCAACGCAGAGCTAATCGGAAACGTAAGCCTCCGCGTGCTCGACACCGAACGCCCAGACACATGGGAAGTTCAAGGTCGCGGCGAGTTGCAGTTAGCGGTACTCGTCGAGATCATGCGTCGCGAAGGATTCGAACTCACTGTCGGCAAACCGCAGGTAGTCACCCGCGAGGTTGACGGCAAGACTCACGAACCGGTTGAACGCGTAAGCATCGACGTTCCAGAGGACTACCTCGGTGTCGTCACTCAGTTGCTTGCATTACGCAAGGGCCGCATGGAACAAATGGTGAACCATGGCACCGGCTGGGTCCGTATGGATTACATCGTGCCTGCGCGTGGCCTAATCGGATTCCGGACAGAGTTCCTTACCGAGACTCGGGGCACTGGCATCTTGCACCATGTGTTCGACGGCTGGGCGCCCTGGTTCGGTGAGATCAAGACGCGTCCGAACGGAAGCCTCGTGTCCGATCGTCGTGGTCTTACAACTAGCTACACGTTGCTTACGCTGCAAGAGCGCGGCACGCTTTTCATGGGCCCAGGCATCGACGTATATGAGGGCATGGTCATCGGAGCTAACGCACGTGTCGATGACATGGACGTGAACCCGACGAAAGAAAAGAAACTCACGAACATGCGCGCCGCGGGTAGCGACGACTTCGAGCGTCTTACGCCACCGAGGCTCATGAACTTGGAGCAAGCACTTGAGTTCATCGCTGACGACGAGTGTGTAGAGGTAACGCCTAAGTCGATTCGTCTGCGCAAGGTTGTGCTCGACGCTGGCGAACGTGGTCGTATCGCGAAGTCAAAAAAACCTCAACGTATTTGAGTGTTTTGCCGATGCAATCGGCAGTGGGTACACGTCCGGTACCGTGTTTGTCGATGCGCAGATTTCTCTCAGTTGTCTTGTTCGTAGCGCCACTTGTCGCGATCGCCGATACAACAGCGCATGCGCTTCCAAACACCCACCCCGATTTCAATAACGATGGTCGTGGTGACCTTGTAGTTCCGGCTCAGGGCGAGTCGCTAGCGAACGCTTCGGGCGCCGGTCTCGTGCACGTGTTTTATGGCAAGAGCACGGGGTTCTCTACTGCCAATTCGCAGGTCTGGTCACAAGATGGCGATATCGAAGGCATCGCAGAGAATGGCGACAGTTTCGGGAGCGCGACTACATACGGCGATTTCGACGGTGATGGCTACGACGATCTAGCAGTTGGCTCGGGTGGAGAGAATGCCGGTGCCGGGGCCGTCAACGTTATTTATGGTTCAGCAGCAGGGCTCGCTGCGGCACGCAATCAACTTTGGCGCGAAGGCATTCCAGACATTCAAGGTACTCGCGTCGCGGGCGATGGCTTCGGGTCTGCGCTCGCCGCCGCGGATTTCAATGACGACGGTTATGGCGACCTAGCGATAGGCGCGCCAGGCGATCAGTCACTCCCGGGAGTGGCACGCGGCGGAATCATCATGATCTTATACGGCACGTCGACAGGCCTAACCGTGGCCGGAGTAGCGGTGATTAGCCAGGACACGCCGACAGTCGGTGGAACGGCAGAGGACGGCGACAAGTTCGGATTCGCTCTTGCCACTGGCGACATCGATCGCGATGGCTTCCCAGATTTGGCCGTAGGTGCTCCGGGTGAAGCAACCGATGTAGAGGCTGGCGGCCTCGTAACCGTGTTCTTCGGATCTGGAGCAGGTATCGATGCTGTCCGCACTCAAACGATTAGTCAAGGCTCGGCCGGACTAATCGAAACCACAGAGGCACGCGACGAGTTCGGCACGGCGCTAGCGATCGGTCGATTCGACGGCGATAACTACCGCGACCTAATTGTCGGCGTCCCCGGGGAAGATGTTTCGGGAGTGCAGGATGTTGGTGCGATCATCGCGATCAAGGGTGCAGCTGATTCGTTACAGATGAGCGGAGCGAGCCTGATCCACATGGCGACACCGGGCGTCGCCGGAAAATTGCAGGCCAATGCATTGTTCGGAAGCGTGATCGAACGCGGGAATCTCAATGGCGACGCGTATCACGACCTTGTAGTAGGCGTTTGGGCATTCGACATTTTCCCAAAGTCGAACGTCGGCGCGATCGTCACCCTTTACGGCGGGGCTCAGATGCTCGCCGGAGCTATTCCTGGTGCGATCTTGCACCAAGACAGTTCCGGAGTTGTCGATACAGCAGAGTCTTTTGATGGATTCGGTGAGTTCGTGAGAGCTATCGACTCGAATGGCGACGGCACCGACGGGATTTTTGTCGGTGTGCCATTCGAGGATCATTCCCAGAGGCAAGACGCTGGCGCAGGGCACATGTTCTCGGGAAGTGGCTTGGGCCTCATTGGATCGAGCACAACGTTGTGGTCTCAAAACAGTTCTGGTGTTGCTGACTCCGCCGAAGGCAACGATTTATTCGGAGGCAGTGGCTTCAACGGTTGATTTGCTGCTACTCAACTTGGTTGGCGTGCAGAAACTCGCGCGGCTTTGCGGTGCTCGTCGAGCGATAACCAGTCGGTCTTGCGTAATCGTGCGGCGACGATCAATGCTCCCACCGGCCCTGTGACGATCGACATGATTGAGAACCACCAGCGCCAACGAATAGCTGGCGTGATCCAAACGACCATCACTGCGAACGACACTGCTATCCAGCCGTGGAACCAGCCAATGAGCTTCGTGCCAGCATCTGTTTTCAGAATCTGCCAGCAGATAAACAGCCCTACGTACGTGACCGTTTCGAGGACGGCAATCCAGAACAGCTGTTCCCCTTTGCGTTGAACTTCCGATTTCGGATCGTCCGCGAACTCTGGCATGGCCGACGAGGTTAGGCGTCAAGCAGTGGTTCGAATGCCTCGATGTATTCGGCGAGGCGGTCGGCGATTTCGAAGGCAACTTCTGGGTCGCGGAAGTCGTACTTATCCCATGTCTCCGAGATCCGTCGCCATCGGTCGTTACCGATGAAATCACCCATCACGGGTTCTTTGCCGAGTTTCTTGCGCCACTTGGTCTCGTGTTTCGCGAGACGCTCAAGTACAGCGTCGTTGCGCTCGGGTTTCGAGTGCTCGGCATGGAACCCGATCTCTAGTTCGATGGTCCCTTGCTTCTTCCCTCGCACGAGTTGAACTTCGTAATGCTCTTTGGAGCGTTCCTTTGCACCGAACGTGACTTTCAATCCGTAACTGTGCGCGTACCCACCGAAGTCGGCGTACTTGTCTGGAACTGCAGTAAGCAGAGCATCGCGGATTTGTTCGAAGAAGTCTCCGCTCGAATAATCACTCATCGGGTTGGTCCCGAGTCGGGCGGAGTATCGGTGGATGCAGCGTCGTGGCCGCACCCTTGCGGTAAAGCTGCGCTGGCCTGCCTTCGGTTGGTGCAGTCTCGCCTGTTGGCTCGACGAATCCTTGGGTGCCCAATACTTTGCGTCGGAAGTTCGCTTCGTGCAAAGGCATACCCCAAACGGCTTCGTATACACGCCGAAGCTCGCCGAGCGTGAAGGTCTCATCTACGAAGGCTGTCGCGAGCGTTGAGTATTCAAGTTTGGCGCGGGCGCGTTCGACGCCGTCGGCGAGAATTTGCGCGTGATCGAATGCGAGAGCCGTGCCAGTCCCGGTTTCGCTCCCGGCGATGTTTAGATCGTCGATCGCAAAAAATCGTGCGGCGCTCGCGTCATCGCCAGCGACCGGAATCGTGGGAACACCGACAAAGGCCAGGTATGCAACGGTTACTATTCGCTGTCGCGGGTCACGCCCGGGCGTGCCGTAGGAGCAGAGTTGCTCTAGGTGGCTTGGCTCTAGCGAAACGCCGGTTTCTTCTGCGAGTTCGCGCCGTGCGGCATCGTCAAGGTCTTCGTTGAGGTCGACGAATCCACCGGGTAGAGCCCAATGGCCTTTGTATGGGTCGTTGCCGCGCTCGACGAGTAGGACAGACAGTTGGCCGTTGCGTACAGTGAGCAGCACGGTGTCTGCCGTAATGGCGAACCCATTTGTTGTGTAGTCGTTCGCCGTTGGCATAGCACTAGAAGTAGATCACAGCGATGAGATGCAATTCGTCTCAGTTATCATCGCTCAGCCAGCACTTGTTAGCCGGGAGCCAGAATGACACTCACAGATCTACCTCGAATCGTTAGCGTCGATGACCACGTTGTCGAGCCACCGCACCTCTGGCAAGTGTGGTTGCCCGAGCGTTTCCGTGCTGCGGGTCCACGATCAGAGCGGCGTGGTATCGGCGCAATGAAACACGTTGGTGGCGGTAGCTACGAGCAGAGTTTTGCCGACGATGCTCCGCAAGGAGACTGCTGGATATACGAAGACCTTGTCTATATAAACAAGCGTCACGTCGCCGCAGTTGGTTTTGATCGCGATGACATGGAGATGGTGCCGATCACCTACGACGAGATGAGGCCGGGGTGTTACGACCCGAAGGCGCGTCTTGCCGACATGGATATCAACCACGTCGAGGCATCGCTTTCGTTCCCGACTTTTCCAAGATTTTGTGGTCAGACTTTTTCTGAAGGAAACGACAAGGAACTCGGTCTCGCGTGCGTTCAGGCGTATAACGACTGGATGATCCAAGAGTGGTGCGGCGACAGCAACGGTCGGCTCATACCGCTCACGATTATTCCGCTATGGGATGTCGACTTGGCTGTCGAAGAAATCGAGCGTTGCACTGCAGCGGGCAGTCACGCAGTGTGTTTTAGCGAGATCCCGCCGCACCTCGGCTTGCCAAGTATTCACTCCGGTTACTGGGACCCGTTCTTCGCCGCGTGCCAAGCCACCAACACAGTGGTCAACATGCACATCGGATCATCGTCGCGAATGCCAGCTACGTCGGCCGATGCGCCGACTGCGGTTGCCGCAACGCTCAGCTTCGGTAATGCAATGGCATCTATGACCGACTTCTTGTTCAGCGGTGTGCTTGTGCGTTTTCCGGAACTCACGCTCGCCTATAGCGAAGGCCAGATGGGCTGGGTTCCGTACATTCTCGAGCGCGCAGACGACGTTTGGCGTGAGCACCGCGCATGGGGTGGCGTCAAAGACATCGTCCCAGAGCCGCCGAGCACCTACTACTACAAGAACATGTACGCCTGTTTTTTCCGCGATCGTCACGGCCTCGACAGCCTCGACAAAGTTGGCGAAAACAACATCACCTTCGAAACCGATTATCCACACACTGACAGCACATGGCCGGACACCAAAGAGATCGCTCTCGACATGATGGGCCACCTCCCGGCCGAGACTGTGCGCAAGATTGTGCGAGGCAATGCGATCCGAATGCTTGGCCTCGATCTAGAGCCGTAAATCTGCAGTAGTCCCGTCTAGTTTCGTCCGCCATGTCGCTAGCGCAAGGTTCCGTGATGTATCCGCCGATGCACCACATGCTCCGAGACCTGCGGGTCGAGTTCGAGCATGGCGATGGCGAAAGCCGCGCCTGGATACCGGCGCAGGCGCACACAGCAGACGCTTATGGCAACGTGCGCCTCGGGGTAATCGCAACACTCGTCGATGTGATTGGCGGCGGGCTCGCAGCACTCGCTGGTGCTCCCGGTTGGATCGCGACAGCAGACCTAGATGTGCATCGGTTGCGGCCGGTGGTGGCGGATGGCACGACAATGCTCGAAGCGCACGGTCGCGTGCTGCGCGCTGGTCGTACCACCGTCGTGATCGAGTGTGGGGTACATGCGCAATCGTCGTTGATCGCGATGGCCTCGATGACGTTCGCAATACTTGAGCGTCGCGACTCGAACCCGACGTTGATTCCGTCAGATGGGCTGCCAGTCCGCCACTCGATGGCGCTTGAGGGCAGTTGTCTAGTCACTTCGTTGCTCGATGCGCTTGCAATCGCAGCGATGGAACCAGGCGTTACAGAACTAAACGTCCACCCTTATGTCGTGAACTCGTTGGGAGCGGTGCAAGGCGGTGCACTCGCAACACTTGTTGAGACCGCAGTCGGTTCACTCGATCCGAGCGGACCTCGAGACACCGTCGATCTAAGTCTCAGTTACTTGAGCCTCGCGAAGGTCGGTCCGATTCGCGCTGTCGCAACACCGATCGACGGTGATACGGCGCGATTCGCAATCATCGACACAGGAACTGGGCGTGTCACCACGGCCGGCACCGCTCGCACCGAGGTCCGTCGATGAACGAGTCGTTCAACGACGGCGGGCCAACGAACGGGCGGGGAGTGTCGCGTTATGTCGGCATCGAGATCCGAGAGGTCGGCGACTGGGCTAACGGCGAGATTGTACTTGAAGGCATCGTGGACCTAACCGCGCGACTCGCGGGTAGCGCTGGAGTGCTTGGTACAGGCGCATTGCTCACGATGTTCGACAACATCGGTGGCTTTTGTGGTGGGCTCGCTTCGTTGCCAAATGGTTGGGTAGTGACAACAAACTTGAAGATGCGTCGCACCCGACTAGATGCAACCGGAACTCTGAGATTTCGGAGCACGGTGTTGCGTAAAGGGTCGAACGCGACTGTCACAGAGGTGACGGTCAGTGACACCAACGGTGTTATTGCATTTGGGACTCTGAGTTCTGCCGTGATGGTGCCAGCAGGAGGGGTGCCTCCATGGGTACGGCCAGTAGCGCTGTTGCCGCCGCCGGGTGACGAGTCCGACGGCGTCACTTTCGAGGATTGGTTAGGCGCTCGCGACATTGCAGACGGCGGCATCGAATTACAGGTAGACGATGATTTTCGCAATCCGTGGGGAATCGTCCATGGTGGAGTCACCGCATCTCTTATCGATCTAGCGGCGCTGCGCGCGGTAACTAGCGCCAAAGCGACTATTGATGCTGCGGTGCACTATCTAGCGCCAGCAAAGGTCGGCCCTCTGCGCGCAAAGGGAACGGTACTCGGGCAACGAGGTAGCGACACCGTGGTGAGGGTCGAGGTCGAAGACGCAGGGGTGAACCGCACGACCGCGATTGCCATCGCGGCCGTGCGAAACCCAAGTCGGCCCACTTAGTAACTCCGCCGCTACTAACGGGTACCTATCGGACACGTAGCGGCGCGACTTGAGCGAGAGAGTCAGCCAAGCCGGCTGCGATACGCCCGCGCGTTATCTTCGTCGAACACGACGAACCGAACGACCTGCACGGCGGTTGTCGCAGAGCGCACCGCCTCGATAGCAATTTCGCAAGCAGCTTCTATCGGGTAGCCGTAAATCCCAGTAGCTATCGCTGGGAATGAAACCGTCATCGCGCCGAGTTCGTCGGCGCGTTTGAGAGATTCGATGTAGCAAGACCGAAGCAACTCGGCTTCGCCAGACGATCCGCCGCTCCATCTAGGTCCAACAGTGTGGATGACCCATCGCGCCAGCAGGTTGAAACCAGGTGTTGCCTTGGCCGCGCCGACTTCGCAGCCGCCGAGGAGTCTGCATGCCTTGACCAACTCGGGCCCGGCTGCCATGTGGATGGCGCCGTCGACTCCGGCGCCACCGAGCAGCGTGGTTTTGGCAGCGTTCACAATGGCGTCAACGGCCTCACCGGTGATATCGCCTCGTGTCAATTCGATTTCCATTACCGAATTATGGCCGCCGGGAACGCCAGAAATCTGCTGATCTGTTACGTCAGTGGAGGTGGCGGGAGTCGAACCCGCGTCTCCCGAGCTATCCATGGGACTTCTCCGAGCGCAGCCGATGCTTGAGTCTCGACTACCTGTCGGCCTTCGGCGGCCCAATAGGTTGTCCAGTTCTGTTTGATGTTCCCGCTAGGCCCGGAACCTTCCTAGCGGGTAAGTCACTCAGAGATGACGGTAAGACCCGACCCGAGTGACTGGGGCCGGAAGGTCGTCGCCGCCTTAGCGGCGAGGGCCAAGTTGTCGTTGGCTTGTATTTTTTTGCCAGCTCTTTAACGACGTTCTGACAACGGCGGCTCCTAGGTTCCCGAGAGCAGTCTTGGATCGTTTTGATCGAGGCGCTGATAGTCGAATCGGCGCCTGTTGCGACACCCTTCCTGTCCCAGCTCTCAGTAGCCGTCAGTGGTGTAAGAGTTGAGGAATTGTTGCCCCCAGAGGCCGGCGCGGTTGACTTCGGTTAGGCCAGCTAGATCGCAAACCTCCGCCCATTGGCCGCGGATGACATCGAGTTGGTGGTCGATGATCGTCGTGGCTTCGCCGTGTGTGAGGTGGTAGGTCGTTGCGCGTTCGCGACAACCGACTAGCTGGCTCATTCGGTAGCCGTCTTCGCCGATAGCCATTGCCTGGGCAGTCTCGCCACCTGAGCGTGGTTGCGGACAAATGTCGTATGCGGGGGTCAGCGTGAGCGTCTCGCCATCCCAGAATGCAGCGTGGTTTCGGGCGTGATCGTCATTGTTCCCTACGAGCAGGTTGAAGGTGATTCGTGCGAAGAGTTCATGGAGAGTCGCGTCGGGGTTTGTGAACCGAGCGCGTATTTCTGTTGCTAGATCGGCATAGCTCGCATAGCGGGCGCCGAGTTCGTCGAGGCCAAGGATTGTGAGGGCTGAAACCATGAGCGTCCGTCGGCCTGATCCCGGTCGGTCGAAACGCGTGACCAACAAGACATGTCTTCCGTGCGCGCTAGTGAGTCTTACCGGCGCAACGTCGAGTCCGGCTCGGCGGGCTAGTTCCATGGCGACGAACTCGGCTTGCACGAAAGGCGTGACGTCGGTTGTCGAGCTGAACTTCGCAATGACGTGTCTATTGGCATCAACTAGTAGTGCTTTTGGTCGCGCGCCTCCGATCGAACTGCCGTGAAGTAACGCAGCGTCGAGGTCTGGGGACAATGCAATGCCCTGTTCGACCTTTTCTGCCGATTGTGCGAGCTCATCGACCGTTCCGTATCTCAAGCGGGGAACGTATTCAGTCGAGGAGACTTGGAAATCGAGACCGCCGATGCGGTCTGAGCCTGACTCGAGCAGGTATGCGATTTCATTCAAATTGGAATTGTCGGAAGCTTTCGCTCCGAAGCGCCGGTTGGTGATTACTCTGCGGCCCCACGCATCGGGGCTCGCATCTGCGATACATCCAGCGATCTCGCCGGGCCCTGGCGATATAGGCGCTGTTTGAAGAGGGAGTTCAGGCAGGTACAGGGGGATCGCGTCTGAACGCTCTAGATAGCTGCGCCCGTAGGTGAACGTGATGACGGCTGCGTGTCGGTCGAGCCGACCTGCGACCATCGGATCGATCGCACCGGGCAACCAAACCCAGACGAACGCTTCGGTCGGCTCAGAAATCATTGTCGACCCGGCGAGCTTTACGAACGGACTGCGGTAGCACCGCTAGGCGATCTTCGAGGCGTAACGCTTCGAGTTGGCGACGCTGGTTATCGGCGTCGAAGAGCGGTAGTCCGACGATTGCCGTAGCTTCGAACGCCACACCGAGGCCCACCGTCGGGTCACCTCTTTCGACCTTACGCATCGTGAAGGCGCTCACGCCGACGCGCTCTGCAAGCTCGTCGAGGGTCCAGCGGCGTTCGCGACGGGCAACACGCACACGATCACCGAGAAGCCGGGCCGCTTCGAGCGTCAGGCGTGAATATGGTCGGTCACGTTTCATGAAACATCATTATAATGCTTCTAAACACCTTTTAGCGATGTTTTATTTACTATCAAGCCTCGCAGGCAAGGCGATCGCCGGAGAAATTGGTGGAGGTGGCGGGAGTCGAACCCGCGTCTCCCGAGCTATCCATGGGACTTCTCCGAGCGCAGCCGATGTTTAAGTCTCGACTACCTGTCGGCCATCGGCGGCCCAATAGGTTGTCCAGTTCCGTTTGATGTTCCCGCTAGGCCCGGAACCTTCCTAGCGGGTAAGTCACTCAGAGATGACGATCAGACCCGACCCGAGTGACTGGGGCCGGAAGATCGTCGCCGCCTAAGCGGCGAGGGCCAAGTTGTCGTTGGCTTGTATTTTTTTTGCCAGCTCTTTAACGACGTTCTGACGACGTCGGCTCGCTTCTCCCACTTCAATCCTCGAGATCGAAGCCAAGCACCCCCTTGTCAAAGTGTTCCCCGCCGGTGCAAGTGAACGGTGAACAAGAACAGCTTACGCCTCGGTGGGACACGATCGTCTTTCGACGGGTCATGGACCTGCTTGTTCGCCTCCTTTGTTATCGCATCAGTCGTGGGGCGAGATGATTTCTTCTGTTATGAATAGCAAGAGCAGACCGCCGATGACCGTCGAGATAAAAACGAGAATCGAGCGCTCCCCTCTTTTCACAATTGATAGGAGGCCAGTCACGAAAGACCCGAGGCCTGAGGCCATGCCAATCAGCATCGAAACCGCAAGGAACGGCCGATCAACTATGTCGGCTGCGATGCTTTCGCCAGCAGGCACATCTTCGTAATAGGAGCCGAATAGTGCGCCGACGAGGGCAGAGAAGAGCGGCATCGCGATTATCAAAGCAATCGACCACTTTCCGAGCGTCGTCTTAGGCAGGAAGGTCATTTACTCACCCACCAACTCGAAGATGAGGATCAACAGCACAGTGAGAACTGAGGCGAATACAGCGAAGGATCGTTCTTTTAGTCTCGCCACTGCGACGATCCCGATGACGAAGGATGCGATCAACGGGACGAGCGAGAACGTTATGAACAAGCGCGACGTAAAATTGCCGACGACGATCATGGCGACAATCAGTAGCCACAGATAGAACGACCACTTGCCGAGCTGAGTTTTGGGCGACAGTGCCATCGGCACAGCCTTTCTGCATGGGGCATCGAGTTCAATGCCCATGCCCAAATTCTCGTCGGGGCGAGGCAAGTAGGACTGAGGCTTTCGTCTCGACTAGGCGGTGGCTATCGCGGAGCAGCCACGGCCATTAGGCCCTTGCGTTTCTCGCATGGTTCGGAGATATTCATGCGCATCCGTAGTGCTGAATTTGCTGCCATCGCCATCTAATTGCGTGACAGGTCACATCTTGATGTCGATCCGAGTTCCTATCCAGCCGGTTGGCGGTAGCGCTACTGGGTCCTCGGGCGTCTCGACTAACGCCGTTGCGGTCGCTTTAGTCGCCTCGATGGCCTTTTTCAGGATCGATGCACTCGCATCGTTTGCGTAGTCGGATTGGCGTGTACTAGCAGAGATCGTCGAGTCGACAGTGTTCACAGCTATCTAATCGGCTAATGGCGGCTCCTGCTGACAGCGGACGCGATAGTCGTGGGCGGGGTTCGGTAGTCCGGAACTTTTCTTAGACATTAGAAACTCGTGTCAGACAACGTTGATGGCGGAAATTTGTTGACCTCCATATGCGTGAGGCGCGCGGCTGATGGATGAAATAGCATTGGGAGCTGTGCGTGGGCGTGGCGACCCGAAATTATTCTTGGGTGCTTCGGTGTGCTGTATCGCCATATTGGCGAGTCTGGTCGCGCCAATCACTGTTGTAACGCCTATCGCCGCGGCTGCTGGTCCGGTGGTAATCGATGTCGGTTCCGCGAGGATCGTTGAGGGCAATGCAGTAGCGCGCAACATTTCTGTACCTGTTGTGCTGTCGCAACCGTCGGCTACAACCGTGACGGTTAGTTATCGTTTGTTGGCCGGTACAGCTACCGGTGGTACTCCGACTGCGGTTGGCGCGGACTTTAATAATGCGAAAGGCATACTCAAGCTTCTCACGTTTTCGGCTGGTCAGGTACTAAAGAACATCGTTGTCCCGATCTATGGCGATACTCGGGATGAAAACGATGAGACCGCACGCATCGAGTTGTCTCTGCCGACGGGTGGTGCGACGCTTGGGGTAGCGCAGGGTGTTGTCACTATCGAAGACGATGATCCCTACTCAGGTCGGGCCGTATCTGTAGGGGATGTCACGGTCACTGAAGGTGACGCGACGATCAGGACGATATTGGTGCCGATCACGCTGACTTCGCCAGCACCTTCAAGTGTGACGCTCACCTACAAGGTCCTGCCAGGGACGGCTAATTCGCCATCTGATTTTTCTGATAACAAGGGCCTCACGACCACAAAGGTGTTCCAAACCGGGACATCTGGGTTCACGCCGGTGCAAATAAATGTTTCGGTAAAGGCGTATCCGGATGCGCAGATAGAAGGACCCGAGACTTTCACCGTAAAGATCCTCAGTGTTTCGGGCGGATCATCAGTCTTGGGTGACTCAACTGGCACGATCACGATAATTGACAGCGTCGAAACTCCTGTCGCTCCCGATGCACCATCAGCGCCAACAGTTTCGTCTGAAGCACCTGGCGAGGTCGAGGTCGCGTGGATCGAACCTGCCGATGGCGGTAGCGCAATAACCGGATATGGCATCACCTGCGACTCAGAATCGGGGATGGACCGCATAACCGCAGATGCATTGGGTGATGAGACATCCGTAACAATCCGTGGCGCGAAGTTTGGTGAGGAATACGCCTGCACAGTTGCTGCCTCAAACTTGTTCGGTATGAGCGCCCCATCCGCAGCAGCGTTTGCCACCGTTCGATCGCCTGTCGCTCCTGATGCACCATCGGCGCCATCTGTTTCATCTGATGTTATGGGCGAGGTCGAGGTCGCCTGGGTAGAACCACGCGACGGCGGTAGCCCAATCACGGACTACGTAGTTGTATGTGTTTCAGAAACCGGCGGAAGTCCGGTATGGACGGCCACGGCGGGTGATGAAAGTTCTGCGACAGTCGCGTCCGCGTCCTTAGACGAGGACTACACGTGCGCGGTCACGGCTGCCAACTTATACGGATCGAGCGGAGCGTCTGACCCGTCTGAAACGGTCACGGTGGAAGGCCCGCAATTCTCGGAGATCGCAGTCGACAACTCACATTCGTGTGGCGTGCAGGTAGATAAGACTGTTGCTTGTTGGGGTGCAAATGAATCGGGGCAGTCGTCTGCTCCGACCGGAGCGTTCATCTCCGTTGGTACTGGGTACATGCATTCGTGTGGTCTGAGGGTTGATGCTTCAGTTGTTTGTTGGGGCGGGAATGGCATGCAGCAGATTGCCGCGCCGTCGGGTTCGTTCTCGTCAGTCAGCGCCGGTCAATTCCATTCGTGTGGTTTGAGGGTTGATGCTTCGGTTGTTTGTTGGGGGTACAACTCATTCGGGCAGTCGTCTCCTCCGACGGGATCGTTTGCGTCCGTAACTTCAGGTGGTTACCACTCGTGCGGTCTACGTATCGATCAGTCCGTCGTTTGTTGGGGCGTCAACTCCCAAGGGCAGAGTTCTGCGCCGTCGGGATCGTTCGCGTCGGTTAGTGCTGGGGGCGTGCATTCGTGTGGTGTGAGGGTTGATGAGTCAGTTGTTTGCTGGGGTTCGAACGAATCTGGGCAGTCGTCTGCTCCTTCTGGGTCTTTTTCGGTGGTTAGCGCTGGGTACTTCCATTCATGCGGCGTGCGCGATGACCAGACGGTTGCTTGTTGGGGCGACAACGGGTCAGGACGGGCAACAGCGCGCGCTGGAGCGTTCAGCTCAGTTGCTGCGGGGAATGGTCATTCGTGTGGTATCCGGCTAGATCAGACAGTTGCTTGTTGGGGCGGTAACGGTTCAGGGCAGGCAACTTCACCTACTGGTCCGGTGAAGCCCGACGCGCCGCTCGTCGTGATGATCGCATCTTCGACGAGAGGCGAGATCACTGTTTCGTGGGTACAGCCATTCGACGGTGACAGCGCGATCACTAGCAATGAAATCGCATGTACGTCTGACACCGGAGGCCAAGCGATATCAGGCATTGCATCGGGGCTTGTGGATTCAGCGACCCTGACAGGGGCGACAGGGAATGAGCAGTACTCCTGTACTGTCATCGCAATCAATAGTGTCGGTTCGAGCGATGCATCTCATCCATCTGCGGGATTGACAGTCGAGTGGCGCACGGCGCCGGCAGCACCCTTGGCGCCCATCGTTACTAAGATTCTCGGCGAGATAACCGTCACGTGGGTTTCACCGGATGATGGCGGCAGCGCGATCACCGGCTACGGCATCGCTTGCGTATCGCCAACTGGTGGTGAAACGATTCTTGGTGAGACAACAGCGGACGCGAATGCATTTACTACCTCGGGGGCTTCGCGCGGTGAGGAGTACGCCTGCATTGTTGTAGCGACCAACCTCTTCGGGTCGAGCCAGATGTCGCCGCTTTCAAATACTGTTACGACTCCGACTGCGCCAATGACGCCCTCGGCTCTAACTGTGAGTTCACGCGAGGCTGGCAAGCTTGTTATCTCGTGGGATGCGCCTTTCGATGGCTTGAGCCCGATCATGGCATACGACGTCGACTGTGTCTCAAGCGGTAACGGGCTGGCTTTCGCAGCGACTATCGAAGGTGACGTGACATACACCACCTTCGATGATGCGTCTCCTGGAGAGCCGTACAGTTGCACTTCTTCGGCGACCAACCTATTTGGGACAAGCCCACGCTCGCTGCCTTCAGCCATCGTCGTGGTCGAATGGCGGACGGCGCCTGATGTGCCAGCTGCTCCTTCGGTATCGCCAGGAATAATGGGCCAAATCATTGCGCGTTGGGTTGCGCCTCCTGACGGTGGCAGCCCGATCACTGCTTATTCGGTCGATTGCGAGTCGCAAACGGGCGGCGTTTCGATCTGGGCTAGTACGGATGGCTCGACCGATTTAGCTGAACTTTCGGACGCCTCCTTCGGCGACGCTTATACGTGCACGATCACTGCACTCAACCGTTTCGGGGCTAGCCCGGCATCAGCAAACTCAAGCACCGTCGAAGCTCCGGGCGAGCAGTTCTCAGCCGTGAGTGATGGCCGTTACCACTCGTGTGGATTACATGTCGATGCCTCGATAATTTGTTGGGGGAACGACTCTTACGGGCAGGCGTCTGCGCTGGCGGGGTCGTTCAGATCTGTAAGCGCGGGTCACTACTACACGTGTGGGATTCGTCTCGATGCTTCGGTTGCTTGTTGGGGTGCCAACGGTTCTGGGCAGGCGTCTGCGCCGGCTGGGTCGTTCAGTTCTGTGAGCGCTGGCGGCGACCACACTTGTGGGATTCGTGTCGATGCTTCGATTACTTGTTGGGGTGCCAACGGTTACGGGCAGGCGTCTCCGCCCGCTGGTTCGTTCACTTCTGTGAGCGCTGGCGGTTACCACACCTGCGGAGTTCGCTCCGTTGGCGGCGAGATCGTGTGCTTCGGACGCAATAATTATCGACAGTCGTCTGCTCCGACAGGCTCGTTCACAACAGTGAGCGCCGGGGTGCTCCATTCGTGTGGCCTTCGCACCAATGAGTCGATCGTTTGTTGGGGCAACAACGCGCACGGTCAAGCTTCTGCGCCGTCCGGTAGTTTCAGCGTGGTCAGCGCAGGCGACTACCACTCGTGTGCGATCAAGACTTCGGTTTACGACCTTTCGCCGGTCGCTTGCTGGGGACGCAACACCGACGGGGAGACCTCTCCCGTCCCGGGTCCGTCAGATGCGAGTAACCCGGCCCAATCTTTCCTCAGCCTTAGCGCTGGCGGGTCGCACTCTTGCGCTATTCGCATGCGTGAGGACGTCGTGTGCTGGGGAGATGACGGATTCGGTCAGACGATCTTGTCTGGCGGAGCGGAAAGTCCGCATGCTTCACCGGTTCCGAGTGTCACAGCACCTACTACAGGTGGGCTAAGCGTCGCTTGGGACGAGCCTTTTGATGGTGGAAGCCCGATATTGCAGTATTCCGTAATTTGTGATCCCGCGTCGTCCGGTAGCACGTTAGCGATGACGGTTCCGGCTACTGATACTTCTGTTACAACCGCTTCTGGTTTGTCACCTGGCAGACCGTACCGCTGCAAGGTAGCTGCTGAGAACAGCGTCGGAGAAGGCCGTTACAGCGAATGGTCAACTCAGGTATCTACTGCTTTTCTTCCAGATGCGCCTGCCGCTCCAGAAGTCGCTTTGTCGTCGTCGGGCGACATCGAAGTCTCTTGGATTCCGCCTTCGGATGGTGGCAGCCCCATCACGGGTTACCGCATCACCTGTGTGTCCGATACTGGGGGAGTCGAGGTCACAGGTGAGGCGCTAGCCGAAGACGATATGTACACGGTCGTTGGGACAATTGGGGGCGAGCGTTACACCTGTGCAGTGTCGGCAAGGAACATCTTTGGCTATGGACCTAACGCCGGGCAGTCATTGTCTGTATATACGCCTTGGACTCCTAGTAGGCCGGGTATCCCAGGTGTCGAATCAGAATCTGTGGGTGTGCTAGCGGTCTCGTGGGTTGAGCCATTTGACGGCGGGAGCCCCATTACGGGTTACGCCATTGCCTGTGTGTCTGATACGGGTGGAGTAGAGGTCGCAGGCGAGGCGCCCGCTGGTGAGTCGATGATTTCGATTCCTATTGCAACTCCGGGCGAGATGTACACCTGCACAGTTTCTGCGAGAAACCAGTTCGGGACAGGTGAGGAGTCGCCGGCATCGAGTGCAGTGAGGGTCGCGGCTCTCCCGGTAGCTCCCGCCATTCCTACCGTATCGGTTGCGATCACGGGCAAGATTGTTGTTTCCTGGGCGGCACCATCCGATGGTGGGAGTCCGATTACTGGCTACTGGGTCGTTTGCTTTGGCTTAAACGGAGCGCCTCACGTCTATCGGGATGCCGCAGCTGGTGCACTGACGTTGACTGTGAGCGGAGTGCTTGTCGGGAGGCGGTATAACTGTGCCGTATACGCAGTTAACAGGTTCGGATGGGGTCCGCGTTCGGTAACAGCGGATACGGTCACTATCCGTCCGACTTACTACTCCACTGTGAGTTCTGGAGAAAACGGTTCGTGCGGTATTACCACTAGTCAGTCGATCTCATGTTGGGGAAGCGGGCTAGGCACAGCGCCAGTTGGTGAATTTTCTGAGGTGAGCAGGGGCACGAACCATGCTTGCGGTCTACGGGCAGATGGCTCGATTGCGTGTTGGGGCTATGACGTATACGGAGTGTTGACGAATGTCCCGAGTGGTGAGTTTTCTGCCGTGTCGGCTGGCGGAGAACGGTCCTGTGTACTTCGATCAGATGGCACTATTACGTGTTGGGGACGAGACTATGACCCACAGTTGACGAATGCGCCAGTTGGTGAGTTTTCTGCTGTGAGCACGGGTGAGCGCCAGTCATGTGGACTTCGGGTAGCTGGCACGATTGTGTGTTGGGGCGACGAGTACAACGCGGCACGGTTGATAGCTCCAGCTGGTTCGTATTCTGCTGTGTCCGTTGGTGCTGACCATGCATGTGCTGTCACTTCGTCAGATTCGACAATCGCCTGCTGGGGCAACAACGGATCCGGTCAGGCGAGTCCACCACCGGGTTCATTCAGCTCAGTGAGTGTTGGCGGCTATCACTCCTGTGGATTGCGAGTTGACGACACCATCGCATGTTGGGGGTCGAACCTCGATGCGAAGGTCTCTCCGGTTCCATCCGGTTCGTTTACCTCGCTAGATGCTGGCCCTAGTTATACATGCGGTATCCGAACGGCGGACCAGGCAATGGCATGCTGGGGCAAGAGCAGTTCCTACGGGCGGACGACTTCGCCAACTGGCCCGCAACCCCCAGACGCCCCCGGAACCCCGGATATCTCCTCGGAAGTCATGGGCGAGATTGTTGTCTCGTGGACTGCACCGTTCGCGTGGGGGAGTCCGATTACGGGCTACGACGTTGCGTGCATATCAAGCACTGGTGGTGTGCCGGTGTCGGCAGCTACCTCGGCTAGTGCTCTTTCTGTCACCATCGATGCACCGATGGAAGAGGTATACACCTGCACCGTTGCAGCTTCGAACTCCCATGGAAAGAGTGCGGCATCGGTCGCTTCCGCCACGGTAGATGTACGCGGCTTGCAGTTCAACGGCGTTAGTACCCGCGACGGGCAGTCGTGTGGCTTGCGTGTGGATCAGACGATTGGTTGTTGGGGCGCAACATATGGTTATCCGCCCGACGGTTCGTATGATTCGGTGAGCGTGGCCGGTATCCGCGCATGTGGTTTGCGGGTGGATCAGACAATCGCTTGTTGGGGTTACGTTGGTATACCGCAGTTCCCAAATGCGCCGTCTGGTTCGTTTTCTTCGGTGAGTGTTGGGGACTCCAGCGCGTGTGGTTTGCGGGTAGATCAGACGATTGCTTGTTGGGGCGATAACACCTATGGGCAGTTGTCTGCGCCATCGGGCTCGTTCTCCGCAGTGAGTACGGGAGGCTGGCATTCTTGCGGTATTCGTTTCTCGGATTCGGCCGTGGTTTGTTGGGGCGCTGACAGCGCTGGGAGGACAACCGCGCCAGGGGGCGCTTTCTCTGCGGTGAGTGCCGGGAGGTCCGCGTCGTGTGGCTTGCGGGTGGATCAAGCGATTATTTGTTGGGGCACCGATGATTACGGGCAGTTGACCGCGCCAGCGGGTTCGTACAGCGCGGTGAGTGTCGGTGGGTTCCACGCCTGTGGTTTGCGTCTAGATCAGACAATCGTTTGTTGGGGCCGGGATGACAACGGGCAGTTGTCTGTGCCATCGGGGTCGTTTAGCGCACTTAGCGCCGGTACATCTAATGCGTGTGCCGTTCGTTCGTCGGACAAGTCGGTTGTATGTTGGGGCTCGAACGTCTACGGCGAGTCCACTTCACCTAGTCGCCCGACTGCGCCGGACGCGCCTGCTGCTCCGACCATCAATTCGTCAATTACAGGACAGATTCAGGTCTTTTGGGAGGCTCCTGTTTACAACGGCGGGAGTCCGATTACTGAGTACCGGGTCAGTTGCTCTTCGTCGAGCGGTGGACGATCGGGTGCGATGACCTTTGCTGGCAACACTTTTGTGGGGATAGTCACGGATTTGTCACTCGCAGAGCAATACGAGTGTGTCGTAACAGCACACAACATGTTTGGCGATAGCGCCACTTCACCGCTGTCAAACACCGTTATTGTGACTGGCCCACAGTATGTGAGAATTAGTGCAGGTCACTCGTACTCCTGTGCGATTCGCGGAGATAACAAGGTCGTTTGTTGGGGCTTCAACAGCAACGGCCTATCGACTCCGCCGTCCGGTTTATTCTCTGCGGTGAGTGCTGGGATGTCGCATGCTTGCGGTTTGCGAGTAGATCAGACAATCGCGTGTTGGGGCCTAGACGAAAATGGCCGAGCGACTCCACCGTCCGGATTGTTTTCTGCGGTGAGTGCCGGTGCCTTCCATACGTGTGCTCTACGCGTGGATCAGCAAATCGTTTGTTGGGGTGCCAACGAAGCTGGGGCGGCAACTGCGCCTTCCGGCACTTTTTCAGCTGTGAGTGCTGGCTACTACCATACGTGTGCTCTACGCGTGGATCAGCAAATCGTTTGTTGGGGACGCAACAGTAGGTTGCAGGTTTCCGCGTTAGCTAGCGAGTCTGTCGCGGTCCGAACGGGTTCATTCTTAGCTGTCAGCGTTGGGGCATTTCATTCGTGTGGTCTATCTGTAGCGCAGAAGATTGTGTGTTGGGGCGAAAACCTATATGGGCAGTCGGCCGTAACGACAGGCGACTACTCTGCGGTTAGCGCCGGTGGCATGCATACGTGTGGTATTCGCGTAGACGACACGCTCGCATGCTGGGGCGACAATGCTTTTGATCAGTCGCAGTCAGTGCCGCTGGGCTCGTTCCTTGCGGTGAGCAGCGGCGGAATGCATTCATGTGGCGTGCGTTGGGACCAGACGATCGCGTGCTGGGGACGCAACCGTGCGGGGGAGACGGTTTCTCCGACCGGTGCGGAAGTCCCAGACGCGATGGCGGCTCCGGTTATCGCTTCAGTAGTGCGAGGCGAGCTAGTCGTCGAGTGGCATAAGCCCTTCGACGGTGGTAGCGAAATAACGGGTTACCTAGTCAAGTGTTATGCATCTGACGGGAATCCAATTCCGGAGGTACTCGTAGATAGCACCGTGAGATCGTTCACGACTACGGCAATCGCGGGCGGCCTGATCACGCAATGTGCTGTGCGCGCAAAGAACCTTGTAGGTACAGGCCCTTACGCTCCCCTCAGTCTGTCGAATGCAGTTACGGTTGAGTGGCGTACCGTTCCAGACAAACCGAGTACTCCTGCTGTCTGGTCTTACGTGGCAGGCGAGGTGTCGGTGAGTTGGGTTACGCCGGACACCGGTGGAAGCCCGATTACTGGTTACGCAATTACCTGTGAATCGTCTACTGGTGGCCAGCGGCTAGTTGCAACTGCTACAGCAAGCGCAGAATCAACAACAATCATCGGAGCGCCGACTTCGCAGGTATATATGTGTCAAGTCAAAGCAACGAACGTTATGGGTACAAGTCCAGCTTCAGATTGGTCGAGTGCCGTCACGGTCGAATGGCTGTCGGCTCCGAGTCCTCCCCTGCCGCCGAGCGTTTCGTCAGAAAATATGGGCGAGCTCAAAGTCTCTTGGTTTCCGCCAGTTGCGAACGGCAGCTCCGGTTTCCAGACCGGTGGCGGCCCTATTGCGGGTTACATAGTCAAGTGTGACTCGACCACCAAAGGTGCGCCGGTTACAGAAACCGTGGTGCCAAGCAATCAGCTTTCGGTCGATTTCTACTCTTTACCGTTTCGCAGCATTTATCGGTGCCGCGTTGCGGCATTCAACGAAAGGTTCACGGGTCCGTTTTCGCAATATTATCGGGCTGCCTCCATCGTCACCGAGCAGTTCAGTCAAATAGACAGCGGCACGGACGGGCAGTTCTGTGGGTTGCGCGTGGATTCGACGATTAGGTGTTGGTACAGCACCAGCGCTCTGCAGAACGCCCTCAGGTACCCCGGAGTGAGAGAGTGGTTCGATAATTATTCCCCACCTGGTTACTTCACGTCAGTAACTGTAGGCGGGACCCACGCGTGTGGCCTTCGTTCTGACCAAACAATCACGTGTTGGGGTAACAACTTATATGGGCAGTCGAACACATATGCGGGCCAATTTATTTCAGTGAGCGCCGGCGATGAGCACACTTGTGCTGTGAAGGTGGATTGGAAGGTTGTGTGCTGGGGATCGAACAGCCGCGGCCAGCTAGGGGATTTGCCAGTCCTTGACTACCTGAGTGTGACAGCTGGCGCGTCCCACACTTGTGCCACGCGCCGTATGGACCGAGCGACCATCTGTTGGGGCACGATCGACGACATCGAGGCAATGAATCCTTATGGTGACTATCGCAATATAACTGCGGATACGAAGGGGGGGTGTGGTATCTCAAGCGACGGTAATGCAGCGTGTTGGCATTACGGGATCACAACCGTGTTGATTGACCCCAGTGATCCGAACGTCAATGCAGCAATCGGGATCGGAGTAGCAGTCGTCTGCGGGGCCCACTTGGTGATCGAAATCGGTTGTATTTTATACGAAGCGTACTATGGGCCTATTTATACGCCAGAGGAACCTTATTACTTGGACGTGATAGTTCGATACGGGTACGCAAAGCTGTATTCCACTAGTGAGTTCACGAAAGTGAGTGTCATGGGTGGCAAGGCTTGTGCTGTGGACCGGACCAAAACCATAACTTGTTGGAAACACGAAATTACGCGTAACGGCGGAGCGCTCACGACGCAGGTTGGTCTGTTCTCTGACGTCAGCGTTGGGACCCGGGAAGCATGTGCGATTAGAGAGTCTGATAAGCAGCTCTCTTGTTGGATACCTTGAAACGAACACATTTGCGTATCAATCTTTGAGGCGCGTGCACGGGCTCGCGGTCGGCGTGCGCGCCTGGGGTTCTGCGCTCACCTCGATGCGGTACAGAATTGATATCGCTCATCGCTGACTAACCGACTTACGAATCGGGTAATTGAACGCGTTAGTCGCGTTGGCCTTTCATTGCTCTGTCTGTCTCGCGTTTTGAGTCACGCTCCGCGATGCTCTGGCGCTTGTCGTAGTGGTGCTTGCCCCGGGCAACCGCGATCTCTACCTTGACCCGACCCTCTTTGAAGTAGATGCGTAGCGGCACAAGCGTGCTGCCTTTAGTTTCCGTGTCGCGCTGGATCTTTGCGATCTCGTTGTGGTGCAACAAGAGTTTGCGTTTCCTAACAGGATCAACCTCGCCACGGCTGAACTTGTATGGGCTGATATGCAAGCCCATCAGCCACACCTCGCCACCGTCGATGCGCGCATAAGAGTCCTGCAAGTTCGCGAGACCCTCGCGGATTGATTTCACTTCGCAGCCGACTAGCACGAGGCCGCACTCGTAGACCTCGTCGATGAAGTACTCGAAGCGGGCGCGACGATTGGAGATAACAGTTGCGTCGCCGCGGCGCGATGGTGTGCTCACACCACATTGTTACCCAACGAAGCGACTTTCGCTGAAGTCTCTAGATCGTCCCTTCGAGAACCTTGTGCACAAGGCCACCGGTTCCCCATTTGCTCTGTCCAATCGCCGTGGCCACAGCCTTGGCGTCGTTGCCTCTTGCGAGTGCTGCGAGAATTCCTTCGTAGAGACCATTGTGGAGTGTCTCGACGGTCTCTTGCATGCCTGATTCGTAGCTGGTGTAGTTCTTGACTCCGACGCTGTTGAAGTTCGTAGCACCTGGACTCTCGCGTGTTGTAGCGAGAGGATTGAAATCGGCCGTGCTTCCCTCGGCTGTCTGCCACGCTACGACGGCACGCAGGTTTTCACGCGTTTTTGGCAGTCCGAGACGGCCGAGCAGATCGATCGCCCAGGCAGACTTGTCCGGGTTCTTCGCGGCGATGTCCGACAGCTCCGTAGGCAGTGCATCGACCGGCCAAGCGCCCCCGAACGGGCTAGTTCCCTTTGCTGATTCGAGCGATCTTGCGAAGTCGCCGCCACCAGAACCGAGTGCTGCTGGACCCCCGCCGAAGCGAGCCGCGATCTGTTCAATTCTCGCAATTCGAGCCTGGACGCCTGCGACAGCACCGGCAGCGTTTGAGCCGCTTAGACCAGCCATTCATCTCTTATCGGCGGGCTTGCAGTGTTCGCTAGGGTCACCCCAACGATCAGTTCTACAAGCCAGGGGACTACCAATGTCTGCGATCAAAGGTTCAATTCTCGGCCACCCGGTCTTGCGCAAAGAAGACCCAGGAATACTCAACGGCAGCACCGAATACTTCGATGATCTAGCTGTAGAGAACATGGCGCACATCGTTTTTGTGCGCTCGACGGTCGCTCATGGGTTGCTCGGCGATGTCGATATTTCCGAGGCAGAACAGATGCCAGGCGTGATCGCCGTCTATTCAGCAGACAACCTCGAACTAGCGGACCACCACGGCTTCATCATGTTGCCTCCAACCGCCAATCGCCCCCCGCTAGCTAAAGGCAAAGTGCGATTTGTTGGCGACATCGTCGCAGCCGTCGTAGCCGAGACACGTACACAAGCGGTCGACGCGAGCGAGGCTGTGATCGTCGACTACGACCCACTAGACGCCGTAACCGATCTCGATGCGGCAGTCGCTCCTGGCGCGCCACAACTTCACGAAGGCGTCGAAGGCAACGTCATTTACCAAGCAGCCGACATGGGGATGGGCGCGCCAATCGAAGGGCTAATGGACGATGCCGACGTAGTGCTCTCTGGGCGTTTCCATAACCAACGACTTGCGGGTGTGCCCATGGAATGCAACGGCATTGTCGCAATACCGGTCGACGGTGGCGGGATCAGCGTCTGGATTCCAACTCAGGCGCCCAACAGCGTGCATGGAGAACTCAGCGCATCACTAGGACTCGACCCATCGATCGTTCGAGTGCGAGCTGCAGCTGTCGGTGGAGGTTTCGGATCAAAGGCAGCAGCCGCTGTTGAGTTCGTGATCACGTCTACCGCAGCACTGAAGCTCGGTCGGCCGGTCAAGTGGACAGAGACTCGCTCAGAAAACATGGTCGCGATGGTTCAAGGTCGAGGCCAGGTGCAGTACGTCGATCTCGGCGTGAAGCAAGACGGCACGATCACTGCTCTGCGTGTCAACCTGCTCGCCGAAACTGGCGCATACCCAGCTGTTGGTGCGTTCTTGCCGTTCTTCACTCAGACGATGTCAGGTGGTGTCTATGTGATACCGAAACTTGAGTTCAATTGGAAGTCGGTAGTAACTAACACAACACCGATCGCCGCGTACCGCGGTGCTGGCCGGCCCGAGGCCACACAACTTCTTGAGCGCATTCTCGACATGGCAGCAGATGAACTCGGGATTGACCCTGCAGAAATCCGTCGCAAGAATCTGTTGCCGAAGTTTGAGGCACCTGGCATCGGTGCGTCGAGCGGCCTCACCATGTACGACACAGGCGACTACGAGATGGCGTTAGACGCTGCGCTTGATGCGGCCGGCTACAAGGCGTTGCTCGCAGACCAAAAAGGACGGCGCGACCGTGGCGACAGCGTGCAGCTAGGTATCGGCATCGGTACTTATGTTGAGATCACTGCGCCGATGGGCTTGCACGCAGAGTGGGGTGCGGTCGAGGTCCAAGACGACGGCTCCGTCAAAGCCTTCGTAGGTACAGCAGCGCACGGCCAGGGCCACGAAACAGCGTTCGCGATGATCGTGTCCGAACTAATGGGCGTTCCAATGGACAAGGTCACACTTATCCAGTCAGACACCGATCAGATTCCTAAAGGCGCAGGCACTATGGGAAGCCGTTCCTTGCAGACCGGCGGTGTCGCGATTTACCGCAGCAGCGAAGCAGTAGTGGACGTTGCTAAGCAACTCGCCGCGAACTTGCTTGAGGCCGCAGCAGCAGACATCGTTGTCGGCGACGGTGGTCTACAAGTCGCTGGAGTGCCAGCACGACTTGTGTCGTGGGCGCAACTCGCTTCCGCTGCCAAAGACCCTGCAACCAATGCTGGCATCGAAGGACTCGAAAATGGTTTGCGTGCCGAAATTGATTTCGACGCTGGTTCGTCGAGTTTCCCGTTCGGTACTCATGTCGCGGTTGTCGAAGTTGACACAGAGACCGGTCGCGTGGAACTCCTGCGCCACATCGCGGTCGATGACTGTGGACGGATCATGAACCCACTGCTCGTGCGCGGTCAGCAACATGGAGGCATCGCACAAGGGATAGCGCAAGCGCTCTATGAGGCAGTGCAATACGACTCCGATGGCAACCCGGTCACGGCAAACCTCATGGACTACGCGATTGCGAGTGCTGCAGAGTTTCCGAGTTTTGAGGCAACGAACACAGAGACTCCAACACACCTCAATCCGCTCGGCGCAAAGGGCATCGGCGAGAGCGGAACTATTGGTTCAACGCCAGCAGTGCACAATGCTGTAATCGATGCGCTTAGCCATCTCGGCATCAAGCACATCGACATGCCGCTGACAGCGAATCGTGTCTGGTCAGCGCTCCAGAGCGTGTAACAAACAAAATTGCTATGGGAAGCCTGCGTCTGACTCAACTGCAATACCGGACGATTATCGGGCATTGTTACGACCAACTTCCCGACGAGGGTTGCGGCTTGTTGATAGGGCCGATGGCGGGAAGCACTCCAACAGGAGTCGTCACAGAGGCACGGCCCTGCCGTAATGCGGACGCATCGGCCGTTACCTACACAGTCGAACCGAAGGACATGCTCGTAGCCATGCGTGCTGCAGAAGCCGCCGGCAATGAAATCATCGGTGTCTGGCACTCACACACCCACACGGTGCCGTACCCAAGCCCTACCGATGTGCGCCAAGCCGTTGATCCTGTTTGGTTCTATCCAATCGTGTCGTTCCGCGAGGGCGAACCAACGATTCGTGCATACAGAATCATCGACGGCGAGATCTCGGAAGTTCAAGTCGAGGTCATGACCTAGGAACAATTGCCGACTAAATAGGTCGGAGTTCTAGGCTTGGGAATATGGCGATAGAAATCAAGCTCCCGACGGTGCTTCGCGCCCACGCTGACGGTCAATCGAGCGTCACGGTCGAGGGTGAGACAGTCGGTGCCATTTTCAGCGACCTCGTCGAACGCTTCCCTGGCTTGCGCACCAACTTGCTTGCCGCCGATGGCGGTTTGCACAAGTTCGTCAACGTCTATTTGAACGATGACGACATTCGTTACCTTGAACAGCTGAACACCGCGGTTACAAATGGCGACGAGATCACGATCTTGCCTGCGGTCGCTGGCGGCGCATGAGTCGGTTCGACTCTGTCGCTGACCTGATCGGCAACACCCCACTCGTCGCGATACACGCGCTCTCCCCGAACCCGAACGTCAAGATTTGGGCGAAGCTCGAAGGCCAGAATCCTGGTGGCTCGAGTAAGGACCGCATCGCCAAGAAAATGCTCGACTTGGCCGAGCAAGATGGCATGCTCACCCGCGGTAGCGGGCAAACAATTCTCGAACCGAGTTCTGGCAACACCGGTATCGGCCTTGCACTAATCGCAAAATTGCGTGGCTACCGATTACGAGTTGTGTTACCAGAAAATGTTTCGATCGAGCGTCGCCAACTGCTCGAAATTTTCGGCGCGGAGGTCGTGTCGTCACCCGGCGAAGAAGGCAGCAACGGCGCAATCCGTCGTGCTGAAGCCATCGCAGCCGATGACCCGAGTCTCGTCATGTTGTTCCAGTACGGCAACCCGGC